>Ga0209416_1000733_pt1 | contig 29992 bp, 24 predicted proteins | sample RifGroF1_FD_184001 | JGI IMG/M metagenome (GOLD analysis project Ga0209416, IMG submission 184001) | Groundwater microbial communities from Rifle, Colorado, USA - Groundwater F1 (SPAdes) (version 2) | ecosystem: Environmental > Aquatic > Deep subsurface > Groundwater | place: Rifle, Colorado...
CATATAAAAAAGGTGAAATAGCAGCTTCGACAAAAATACTTGAACCGGACATTTCAATCGTGACAAGCATCGGGCCACAACACATTAGCTTGTTCGGCAGTCTGGAAAATATTGTCCGTGCAAAATACGAAATTATCGAAAACCTGAAAAAAGGTGGGCTGGCTATTTTCAATGCGAATAATGAATACTGTGTAAGAATGGCTGCTGATGTTGATACAGACAAAAGAAAAACTATGTACTACGTTATTGACGAACAAATTGGGAATCCAGAAAATTCAAACGCATCAGGTCCTTCTGGTGGAAATATGCTTTTCGCAGTCAACATTAAAGAAGTCAAAGATGGGTTCAAGTTCGATCTTAAATTAAAAAATAAATCATATCCTACGTATTTCAAAATTGCTGGTATACATAACATTTCCAATCTTTTGGCAGCGGTTGCAGCAGCACTTGAACTAGGCATGGACCTCGCCAGCATCGCAGCAAAAATTCCACATATTGAAATATCAGGGCTGCATTTAAGCTGGAAGACAGGCTTGAACTCGACGCGTGTGCTCGATGACAGCTACAATAGTAATATTGCTGGATTCAACTCTGCACTGGACATTCTAGATAAACAAAAAAGTAAAGGAAAGAACATACTCATAACAAGAGGAATAATCGAACTTGGAAAAGAAAAACAGGAAGTGTATAAAAATCTTGCAGAAAAAATTGCTAAGACCATCGACCTGATGATAACCTCAGACAAGCAATTGATAGAAAATGTCGAACTTCATCCAGGCAAGACTGAAATTGCATATGCAAAACTACCTGATGATTATTACAATAAAATCATCAAAATTGTTAAAGAAGATGATATTATTCTTCTCGAAGGTAGACTATCGCCAGCCTTAATTGAACAGATTATTATAAGCAAATAATACTTAACTTGAAATGGATAATACAAAAGCAAACAAATACACAATTCAAGAAATAAATGACAAAGGTATGTGGGAGGATTTTCTAGGAAACAGTAGCGGACAGGAGTGTTCCCCTACCTCATTCATCCAATCCTGGAATTGGGGGGAATTTTCAAAAAAAATGGGGCAGAAGATCTATCGGCTCGGTATTTATCAAAATACAAATGCTGGCACTACCATGGTTGGCATCGCTCTGGGTATTTTGATCAAAGCAAAACGTGGTAAATATCTACACTTCAGGCACGGCCCGGTAATTAACTGGAAGGATCAGGAACTGGTTAAGTTTGTCCTCGATTACTTTGAAAAACTAGCCAAGACCGAAGGCGCATCATTCGTTCGCATAAGTCCACTCATCACATATTCGCAGGTCAAACAACTACCAGAATTAATGAAAAGAAGCAAAACTTCGCAAATGCATAATGTTGATTCAGAAGAAACTTGGATCCTTGATCTTAATAAAACAGAAGAGGAACTTTTAGCGAATATGCGAAAAAACACCCGTTACTCTATCAGAAAAGCTGAAAAAATGGGTGTAAAAATTATAAAAACAAAAGACTCAAAGTATCTAGACGAATTCTGGAATATCATGATGGACACTGTTAAAAGACAGAAATGGACATTTTATTCAAAGGAATATATAAAAAATGAATTTGAAATATTTGCACAAGACGACAAAGCATTGCTGTTTCTTGCCAGTTACAATAACAAGCTCATTGCAGGTTCAATGTTCATATATGATCACAACCAGAGCGCATATCATCACTCAGGTGCTTTAACGGAATTCCGCAATGTTCCCGCGAGCTATATGATTCAATGGGAAGCCATCAAAGAAGCCAAAGCTCGCGGTCTCAAACGTCACAATTTCTGGGGACTTCCGCTTACAAAAAACAACCAGCTTGACATGCATGACCCTTGGACAGGCGTCGGCCTTTTCAAAGTTGGTTTTGGTGGTCATGCAGAAAGATGGGCACACGCACGCGACATTCCAGTCAGCTGGAAATACTGGACCACCCATTATTATGAGAAATTTGAAACATTCAAAAGAAATCTATTAAACCGCTCAAACTAGTTTAAATACAATAGGATTATTATTAATATTTTTTACATTAACAAAATGCCTAGCCCTAAAAAAAATTCAAATAAAAAAATCCTTGTGTTTTTTGGAGCATTGGTATGCATTTCCATGGTTGTAATCATCGGAAGTATTGCGGCAGCTGTACTTTTGTACGAAGATAACGGCGATGATGGGGATAGTACTCTTGCAACGAACGAAAAGATTGAACTATTTAGTTCTGATAAAGAGTTTGACAATTATGCGCAAGAAATTGTAGCGACACAGAAAGACAAAAGAAACGGGACAATCCCTGGTTTTGATGATATAGGGGATTTTTTTGGCGACAATGGGGAAAATGCTGAAAGCCCTACTTCAGAAGATAAATCAGAATCGCCACAGGGTGGCTCAGACACGATCACAAATGTTCAGGAATCTGGAGTTGATGAAGGTGACATTGTTAAAGCATACAAAGACTACATGGTTGTATTAAGGCGCGGTAGAATGTTTTCAATTAATCTCAAAACTTTCAAAACTGTGACCACAATAAATGCTTATCCATCTGGATTTGAAAGCAATGGATGGTACGATGAAATGCTTGTTTCTGATGGCAAAATTTTGGTTATCGGATACAACTACGGCCAAAGTGCAACAGAAGTTGGTATGTTCGCAATTGATGATGACGGAGCTATTACGCACGAAAACACATATTTTATTGATTCAAATGATTATTACTCCTCCAGAAATTATGCAAGCCGTCTAATTGATGGGGAACTAATTCTCTATATGCCTTATTATATCTATTTTAGTGAAAATTACAGGGACATTAATTTCCCACAAATCCATAAATGGGTAAAAGGCAACGAGGTGTCTGAGGGTGCCAATCTACTTTCTAAGACCGATATTTACAAGCCTCTGCAAGACACATATTCTCCAACTTTGCATACTGTTATCAGATGCGATCTTGGATCAGACAATTCTGATGAACTTGATTGTAAGGCAAACGGTATTCTTGGACCTTATTCGCGTAATTTTTATGTCTCAAGCGAGGCGATTTATGTCTGGGTTAGTGATGAAAACTATTATTACATAAATGAAAAGGATGATGACAAGGTTCTTGAACGTGATGCTTATGTTTACAGGATTGATTTGAATAATAATGATTTTCAGGCAATGGGTGTGAAAGGCAGCCCAATTGATCAATTTTCCTTTAAAGAAGATGATAATTATCTAAATGTGCTTGTTAGATCAAGCGCCTGGGGCGACAGTATGTGGTTCCCGGAGTCAAGTGGCGGTGATTTCGCACTTTTCAGGGCACCTATTTCCAAGTTCTCAGACAAACCTAAGGCTACTGCAAAAAAGTACTACTCTCCTCTTCCCGAGGCTGACGGATACGATATACAAAACCGTTTTGTTGGTGACTATTTGCTTTACGGTTCTGATTCAGGCTGGTGGGCTAATGAGGACGGACAGAGTTTATATATCAAAAAAATCGATGACGACAGCGATGTTGAAACAATGGAACTGCAGCAAACTGTGGAAAGGATTGATGTTCTAGGAAGCGATGCGATCGTTGTTGGATCCGAAGGTGATGACTTGAAAATCAGCTCTATTGACCCTGAGGAGGCTAAGGTCCTTGATACTTTTACCCGTGAAAATGCATTGCAAGGAGAATCGCGAAGCCATGGATTTTTCTTCAAACAAGATGAAAATGATGAAAGCGGCGTTTTTGGTCTACCAATAAGGAAAATTGGCTCTGAATACTCAAGTCTTTGGGATGAGTCGATCGAAGTAATTTTCGTTAATGTCAGCGACAATAAAGACTTTACATACATTGGCTCACTTGAAAGCAATGACACAAACCAGGCTGACGACAATTGCGAAGTCTCCTGCGTTGACTGGTATGGAAACTCACGACCAATATTCTATGCCGATCGCACCTTCGCGCTAATCGGCTATGAACTCATCGAAGGCAAGGTAACAACGGACAGGATCAGCGAACTGCAGAGGTTGGGGTTTGGGAGATAACTATTTTTTAAAAACAATAATGTACGATAGCCCTGAATTTACCATTAAAAAACCATATAGGGAATTCCTAATTGAGAATATTCATGGTGCTGGCAAGCAAACAATCGATATTTTATATACTCTAGTTGGCCTGGACCCATATGATACTGAGGTCCCAGATCAGATTGTAAATATGAGGTTAAGTAATCTAGGAAGGTTCAAAGATCGGTCCATTCAGCAAAATAATTGGTATCCAGATATTTTGGCTCAAGATGTTGGATTAAAGTTAAATTTACCCAACCTTCGCGGGATCGACATTAATGTAGCTATAAGAAAAATTTGGCGGGCAGAATCCAATCATGAAAATCTTGATCGGAAACATTTAAAATATATACTGAATAATCTTCCTGCATTTAACGCTTTAGCAGTTGGAGATATTAGAACAACTCCGGAAAAAATGCCGCCAGGAATGATTGAAGGCCCCGGGAATTATCTTGAAGAATGGTATGCAAGTTTCGAAACACCACCAGAAAACTAAAAACTCCAGACCAAGGTCTAGAGTCTTCGTCTTCTTGAAATAATACGAATTTGCTATAATCAACCATGCAAATCGACATACTTACAATTTTCCCTGAAATGTTTGAAGGCCCTCTTACCGAGAGTATTTTGAAACGTGCACAGGAAAAAGGGATTGTTGAAATTAAGGTCCACGATATTCGTGATTGGGCTGAGGGCAAACACAAACAGGTTGATGACAAACCTTTTGGTGGTGGCGGTGGAATGGTGATGATGGTTGAACCTATTCACAAAGCCCTCAAGGAGTTAACCAATAAGAAAACAGGTGTAAAACCCCATATCATAATTACAACCGCAAAAGGCAAAACTTATGTTCAGTCAAAGGCAAAGGAACTTGCAAAATTGGAACATCTGATAATAATTTGCGGACATTATGAGGGAATCGATCAACGTGTATTAGACAATCTCGTTGACGAACAAATATCAATCGGGAACTACGTGCTCACTGGCGGGGAAATCCCCGCAATGGTCATAGTTGACTCAGTCACGCGCCTTATTCCGGGCGTGGTAGGCAACGAACAAACACCGCAAAATGATTCTTTCTATGAAGATGATAAAACCATCCAATATCCCATCTACACACGCCCGGCAGAGTACGATCACAATGGCAAAAGCCTGAAAGTGCCAGAAGTTCTTTTAAGCGGAAACCACAAAGAGATTGAGAAATGGAGAGAAATAAATTCCAGGTAAACACTATTCTAAATTACGAATTCAATCTTCTTCATTATCTTCTTCATGATCGTCAACTAATAAATCATCGTCATAAACTTTTGTGCAAGATTCAATTAGTTTATTTAACTCACCCCGATCAATATGAGCACCAACACCTTCTACAGATATTTGATCCAGCAACATACCAACACATTTCTCATAAAGTAATTTCCTATCAATTAATTTATATCCATCTCTTGGTCCGGTTACTTTCCACCTAGTTGGTACCTGTGCTTTAAGTTCCTCATCCTCCAACACAACCGTAATATCATGCCCTAAATGCGATCCACTGGAATCATCCTGAACATGGCTACTAAGCCTAAATAAAATTTTTCCATTGTGAAATTTAACATTAGTTAAATGAATCAGTGCACCGATATCATTATCCGCAATATCTGCATGACCGTTACCAGACACACGCCACGCTTCAAGAGTCGCCCTCAACTTTTCCTTAGAGAATCCCGCAATCTCCAAGGTTCGACTTAACTCATCCCTCATCATTCTATTTCTAGCTCCATGAAGAATTAGATCATATTTATCTGATAGTTTCTCGGACCCTTTCTCCAGCTTTCTTTTTGCACTTGGTAACATTTCATCCTCAATAACAGGAAAATCCTGGTTCAAATCAAGCACTTTCTCTCCAAAAAATACTTCTGCCATGATACTTGTAAGTTCAGTAATCTCAGTCTCTTCACCCACAAAAGTATCTAAACCGTGTGAGACATTTAGTACTACCCCATCACCAACTTTTTCAAATCCGGGCACCATTAAACCTCTATCAGAAACTATTGGAACCATACATCTCACTTGCCTTTCACCACTTCCAGGCTCTTCATATACTGGAGTCAGGCTCAAAAAATTTTCCATATTCTCGCAAGGTTTTTGAAGTTTTTCCATTATTTTGCTCAACAGGTAATCTCTATAGTAGCCACGTTCTTCTATTATTTTCCATTTCTTCTGCAAGATACCGGCGAGTTCATATAATTCCATCTCTCCTCTCTCTCTATCAAATGCTATTTGAATGACCACTCGCTTTTTATTTCCAATCACTCCTTTTGGTATTTCGAAAAAGAGATTCGATTCTAAAGACAAAATGCGTAACTGATCATTTCTAGAAAATCCCCTACGTTCTCCATTCTTTAGAAATTGTGCATAAGTCAGAACATTTTGCTGCATCTGCTCACACGGACCTAATTTAGGTGTTAACACTCCAGCTCTAGTTTCCACTTGACCAGGCTGTTCCCTTAAATGTGCTGTTTTTGTCCACAAAATTCCAAGATTTTCTCTTAAACTCTTTCCTTCCAGGAAAAATTCAGCTCTTGAACAAGCATCCCTAATCTCATTAAAAGAGAAAAAATGCTTTTCTTTACCAAGATATCTTGTAACTAATTCCTTAAATTCATTATCCCACTCGATACGCTCGAAATATGGTTCATAAAAGAAACCAGAAAAGTCCCACTCTTCTTCGCCTGGGCACGTTGTATCTTTTCTAATCACAGCAATCGCCTTGTTCGGATCCCCAACTTCGAAAATCGATAAAAGCCTGATTTTTTCATTCAGATTATTGATGATTTCCTGGTTATTATCAAAAATTAGGACCTTGTCACTAGTAACAATTATTTCAAATTTTTCAATCCCGTCTGCAACCTTTCTACCAATCGAATAGCGTATACTTCCACAGTTATTCCATTTCTCCGGCCATTCTTCCACACTTAATATATATGGCTGACCAGACAATGAATCATCGATGTGCACATCAGTAGATAATGCAAGAACATTAAAAATATTTTTACTTCTTTCTTCCAAAGGTATGGAGGGTACTGACCCATTTATCATTCCTTCCAGTTTATTAAATTCAATTGCAACAGCAGAACTAAGGCAATTATAGAGATTAGCTAATTCCACATCTTTAGTTGCATCAGGCATGGAATATAATCGTACACATGGCTGGCCCTGTAATTTAACAACAACCTGTCCATCTTCTTTTAAACTATTAATCTCATGACCTTCAAGTGAAAATTCGCCTGGATTTACCTTCAGTGCACCATCAGTGCAAATCGACCCATCAGGGATCCTTACTTTATCAAAATGGTCTGTATACAGAAAAGGTCCTTTTCCATCACAAAATGGCCGAAAACCGTCATAAGGTAAGCGTTCAGGCTGTTCCTCAATTAAAAATGGGACTTGTACTTCAATAGGTAAAAAAGCACACATAATTCTACCTTAAATATATCGGGATTATATCTAAAATGAGTATATTTTTCAATCAAAATGTCAAGTATACCTTACACCAAAATAATCTCCTTGCTTACATTTTTTATTTATAGTATTTTATCATCTTAGGAAATAATTAACTTTTTATCTTTTTATCATGCAAAAATCATCAGACTGCTGCCCGGAATTTGACTCAAAGAAATTCGACGGTAAAACACATGAGTTCAAGGACAAATTATTTCTAAAAGATAAAGTGGCTAGCATCTTTCATTTCCCTCTTAACTTCCCAGGAGTTATGAAAAGAGTTGGGGAAAAAATTGAAAAGGCTAATGCAATGACAAAACCTGAAGACTATTTTTATTTGACGGACGAAAGCAAATTATTTGGCACACCGCTTTATGTTGAGGTAGCAAAAGAGGTTCCAGATGCAGAAATGGAAAAAATGACAGGCACTTTTCTTTCAAAAGTATTTGAAGGTCCTTATAGCAAAATGGGCAAATTCGCAAAAGCAATGACTGAATTTGTGAAATCCAAAGGCAAAACTCTAGAAAAGCTATATTTCTACTATCCTTATTGCCCAGGCTGCGCCAAAAAATACGGAAAGAACTATGTTGTGATACTCGCAAAAGTAGGATAAGATTAGGCTGAAACCAAAGACATTGCTCGCAAACTAATCGCTGCACTGTTAGTATTTAGTGGCGTTGTGATACTGGGACTAGCTTAAACACCACCTTCTGGTGTACGGGAAGTGCCTTCCGGAGTGCGTTTTTCTGGTATAAACTCAAACAAACCTTCTCTATTTACGAGTTCAGCTAATTCCCCAAAAGAATGTGTCACTCTATATTCAGTATCCGGGGTTCTTAAACCTCGTACTTTAGTCAGACTTACATATCGGAATCCAATTTGCATAGAATGAATATTTTTAACTAAATCACTTCCTGGTGATATATTATTAACAATATGTCTTGCTAATAATTTCAACTCGTCTATATAATCAGGAAAAGCATCGGGGACATAAGGATAAGAACTATCAGTTGGAAAATAATCTTGTTGACGAAAATTTCTGACATTAAAGAATGTATTTTTTGGACTATATTCTTTCTGTACCCCTCTGCTGTTAGTAAAATACCTACCGTTTTCTCTCTCGCTGGGATCTAACCAGTCGATTACTTTCCTAAGAACACCCAATTCTGGTTTTTTAGTTCCTGCTTTAGATCTAGCTACCACTCTATAAATAGAATCCGGCATCCAATCCCGCTTTAAACCTGGCTCCTCAGCAATTTGCTCATATAAATTTATACGCCATTCTCCTATTTTTGGTATTCTACTTCTATATGCATCCACAAGCGCTGCAAGTAAAGGAATATCATTTACAGGCAATGTAATTTCCTGTTCTGCTCTTGTTTGTGATTGTCTTGATCGTTGAACTCCGGTATGTGTAACCGGCGTAAATGTAGATGTCCTGCCAGGCGGAAATAAATCAGCACCGAATAGATCATTAATTATTTCTTTAGCGAAATCTAATCCGAACAGATCAAATGGACCAAAACGATCTATAACTCCACCTCTTCCACCGATGTCATATGCTTTTCTTTTATCATCATCACTCAAAGTTGCGTAAGCCTCGTTTATCTCCTTGAACTTTTCTTCTGCTTTTGGATCAGCGCTTACATCAGGATGGTACTGCCTTGCCAGCTTTCTGAAAGCCTGATGAAGCACTTTTTTGTTTGCACTACGGTCGACTCCCAAGACCTCATAATAATCTCGTGGCATTTAATCAAATTAATATATAGCAATTATATCAAATCCCGACTAAATTTGACCAGATCTACCAATATTTTCAGTATAAGTACTAAAATAAATACTAACAAAATTTACAAATTAATCAAATTCACATAGAATCACACTAATTTTTTATCCATATTCACAATCAGTACAGAAACTGCAGATATAAAAATAGCCCCACACCTTTTTGAGTGGATTGATCTTATGCGACAAAACCCAACAGGATGCATATCATATCCATATTTAGCATTACACTATCCATATCAAGCGTCAGATCCAAACAAGACTAAAAATCGTTTATCTAACTGGATTAGAGAAATTAATAGGCATCCCGAAATAACAGATGGCCTGCATGCTGCAAGGCCCGATTATGTGTCAGTACATTTTGGAATAGGGCTATATAGTGAAAATACTAATCCTATGTTAAGCGTGGAAAGCCTTGAAGAACGGTGTAGACATCAGGCTGAAAAAGATTTACTAGATTACCTTTTTTCAGACACAGATGGCAAGTTACAATATTCAGAAAGGCAGGAAATAAATACCAAACCAGTCTTTTTCCCACCCGAAATTGATTTCCAAGGATATCCTTCAGTCTATTATGCACTTTATTCGGACAATCCACTTGTTTACAAAGGGAGACAACAAATGCCATCCCCTGAGCAACTAAAATTCATTTTTTTTAGCAGTCAGGCTCATTATAAAATTTTCCAACAGCTCGCACGCGAAGGATATATTGATGATCAAATACTTCGATCATTTGATCTCAATCCTGGCTCCATGGGTGAATATAGGGAATCTCTAAATACTTTACTTAGGGATCACTTTAATACAACTTTAGAAGGATATAAATACACAACAGGTTATGCTCTAGGCGGGAAATATCGCTACAGACACAACCAACTCATCGAGTTGTTTAATGCAAATCTAGCTGGTATCTGGGATTATCGTGCCGAGAGGCTTGATTGGGATGAAAAAAAACGAGATAAATTTGCCTATAAAGTAGATGAAAGCACATACACTGGTATACTATCTGTGCATCAAAATACTATAAAAACGAACTGTCAAATAGAATTATCTAAAGCATACCCATTTTTAACATTTATCGGAAGGCTTGTCGGTGAAGAATTTATAGTATTATGACTTGAAACCTCTGAATCTTTATTCAATCTTTTAGACAATTTGGAAAATGACAAAGCTAGTAACAAGCTTCGTACTAATTTGGGCAAGTTTAATGATAATAGGAATGCATATGTCAACGCAAAACGTAGTCTTAAAAGAGCGTTGGATAAACTTAAGAAACTGGGTGTTGATTATGACGAATTCAATGAACACTTATTATCCGAATTTACTTTCCCGGAAATCCGACTAAATAATTATCCATCAAAATTTTAAATTATGTTATCATTCAGACATGAAGCGATTCTTTCTAATAATAATTATCATTGCTGGACTGGTCTCGGCGCCATTCATTTATCTCTCCTTAACTGGAAACAAAAACGACGAGACCAAATCAGAGAGCGCAGATAAAAGCAACGATAATAGCAATAATGAAAGTGCAGATTCTGACGAAGGAGGTACTAAACCCAAACCAGTTGAAGAACTTACAACTTCGGCATGGGTTCCATACTGGGATTATTCTCGAGGAATCGAGACATTAAAGGCAAATCCTGGCAAGTTTGATTCAATCAGCCCAGTTATCTACGAAGTGAACGAAGACGGCACTCTGAAAAAAACAAAAGGAGACACATACAAAGAACTGCAAAAATATGCACAGGACAATGATATTGAGTTCATTCCATCAATTGCAATGTTCGATCATGAGATATTCACCAAAGTATTGCAAAATGAAGGACACATGCAAATACATGTAAATTCAATAATAGAAGAAATAGAAGAAAATGATTTTGATGGAATAGATCTCGATTACGAATCTACTAAACTTGACGATAAAGACGAATACCAGGAATTCATAAAACAGCTCTCAGAGAAATGCAAAGAAATTGACGCGAAACTAACCATTACCGTACTTGCTAAATGGAACCCGGACATTGCATACCCTTCACTCAATGAAACACGAAAGGTCCAAGACTGGAAATATTTATCCAAATACGCGGATGAGATCCGGATAATGGCGTACGATTATACAAGCCAGTATTCAGAAGAGCCTGGCCCGATTGCACCAATCACATGGATAGAGCTAATTCTTCAAAAAGCAGTTGCAGAAATCCCTCGTGAGAAAATTGTCCTTGGAGCACACAACTACGGCTACAATTGGGCAGCACAATCACTCGATCCAGAAATTGACTTTGAAACAAATCCACCAACAGAAAAGATCCGTGCAGATGCATACACATATGATCAAATCGTCGCAATTAAAGGGAAATACCAAGGCAAAGACGAAAAGAATATCCTCTGGGCCGAACGATATTATGTCTACGAAAGAGAAGGCAGCTCGCGCGTATTGGTCTATCTTGATCAAGAAGGAATCACCGAACGCAAATCGCTCGCTGCTGAGTACGGCATCAAAGGCATCAGCTTTTGGAGGCTTGGCGGTGATCAAAAGTTGAAATATTAGAGCAATCGCGATAGAAATTATGAATAACTATTTGGGAAAACCTCATGATATTTACTAAAAATCCTGTCTGAGCAATCAAAATCCGGTAGTATTCTCATATTAGAGTTCGTTCTTTTTATTTCCAAAAATGGGAAAATTGTATCTCTTTTTGTTTTATAAGTAACATAAGTCCCCATATTTTTATCGTTAACATGTTTTACCCAATTCAGTACCATTTCTTCTGTGAATATAAGTTCAGGGACCTGAACAAACATCAATCCGCTCTTATCTGATAAAACCGAGTATGCTGCATTTAATAAACGATATAATGCAAGACCAGCTTTCTCAAAAATATCAGGAGATTTCTTTACCAGTCTGCGCACTCCCTCAGATAATATTTGAAAGTGACCGCCTGGTCTAATAGTTATAAGGTCAAAATTAGATATATTTCTTAATACCATTGAATGCAATAAATCATCCCAATAAGCTGTATCATATGCACTACCAAATATAACTTCCTGCTTAGGTACAATTTCAACCTCCCCATCCGGCTTCTCCAGCCTAAGACATGTTAGAGAATCCAATACATCAATGTGTGCCTTATACCCATCCGAGCCAAAAAAATCAGCAACATTTGTTGAAAGTCCACATTTTTTACGCTCATATGCCCAATCTTCAATTGAATTATAACTACATTCAAAACTATGCACTAATGCATCATAACTAACATCTTCATCAGGTAAGTATGCACGATCTAATCTCCAATTAATAAGATCTTTCCCATTACTTCCATGGTAAAGGTCCAGATGCTCAAAAAAGGGTGCAATTTGATTGTGTAACATGAATTTCTCGACAGAATATTAAGACTTATAAATTTTCCATAAGTACTTTCCCAGGGTCTCTATCAATTGCCTCAATGTTTTCTTTGTCGGTAAACACTTTTTCAGGATTAGATTTAGCACTTAGATACCCAGCAACACCCATCATCCCGGCATTGTCCATAAAAAGTTCTTTTGTCTGTGGAATAAGGACGCGCACTCCCCTGCTCTGCCCTATTTTCAAAATTTCTTCCCGGAGCATTTTGTTATTTACTACACCACCGCCAAGAAGAACCGACTTTACCTTATAAGTCCCAAGTATCTTCCTGATCTTGTTCATCAGAGTCTCAACTGCAGCATACTGAAAGCTCGCACAAATATCAGCGACCGTAGCTTCGCCAAGTTTTTCAAGAGGCGTCAGTTCAGTTGAAATCTTTTCAGAAGGCACATCCTTTCCCTTTTTCCAAGACTCGCCTTTTTCAAGCCTTCCTCTTCTTTCCTGGCCCATCAGATCCCGCACAAGGTACAAAACAGCAGTTTTCAAACCAGAATAGCTCACATTGAATTCATTACTATTTTTCATAGATATAGGGAGATCATACTTACTCGGGTCCCCTTTTTCTGCAAATTTCGCAACTATTGGACCACCAGGATATTCAAATCCAAGCATCTTCGCCACTTTATCAAAAGACTCGCCAATCGCATCGTCCAAGGTTTCTCCGATAATTTTGTAATCCCCTACTCCATTCGCGAGAATTAATTGTGTATGACCTCCGGAAACAAGAACACCAAGTGCAGGAAAAATTTCATCTTCGCTGAATTCAAGGCCAGCAAGGCCGCTTAGTAAATGTCCTTCCATGTGATCAACAGGGATCAAAGGCTTCATAAACTTTAGCGCCAGCTCCTTAGCTTTTCTAACCCCAACCTCGAGAGCAATGGCCAGACCAGGCCCCTGAGTAACAGCGATTGCGTCAATTTTACCCATATATTTGTCCAAGTTAGCCCCAGGCAATTTAAAAGCTAGTTCAAGCGCTTCCATGACCACCAGATCTATCCTTTTTTCATGCTCCCTGCGTGCAATTCCGGGCACAACCCCACCCCATTTTGAATGCAACTCAATCTGACTCGAGATCACATTCGACAGGACCATATTTCCCCGCGTCACAGCCACGCTCGTGTCATCACACGAAGTGTCGATCGCTAAGATTATCTTAATTTTTGCATTTATATTTTCCATAGATTGAATTTTACCAGAAAACATGGATATAATCGTGTTAATAAATATTATTAATTTCCCATGACAAAAAATGATTGTCTATTTTGCAAAATTATAAATAACGAAATTCCAAACTACCGAGTTTACGAGGATGAAGAATTCATCGCATTCCTGGATGCTTTCCCAGCTGTCGAAGGATATACTCTTGTCGTACCAAAAAAACATTATCGCTGGGTGTGGGATGTGGAAAATATCGGAAGATATTTCGAAGTTTGTCAAAAAATCGCGAAACACTACCAAAAAGTAACAGGCGATGACCGCGTCTATTCAATGATAATCGGCGAAGAAGTGCCGCATGCACACATCAGGATCATCCCTGGAAATGACGAAAGCTTCAATGAAAAGTTCTATAAGTTTCTTGAAGCTACACAGACAAAAGACATGCTTGCAGAAGATAAGGCAAAAGAGATGCTGAAGAAGTTCAAGTTGTAAAAAGTACCAATAAGCGTACCATGACCAAACTCATATAATAAGGACAGATAAATTTAATTCACTTTATATTCCATTAATTGGCCGTCACCGTCCTTAATATATTTATCAGACTGCATCCAGAAAAGTCCTTCAGGTTTTAGATTTCCTAAATATTTTCTAACTGCATATTTTCTAACATCTGGCATCGAGCGTAGAAAAAGCCAGTCATCATTAAGAAAGGAGCCGTATACACCTGCAAGATGAATTCTTTTTTTATAGTCAATATCTTTAGACTCAAATGCAAGATGATAAAATTCACGCATTAGTTTCCGCTTTTCTTTAAATAGTTCTCGAATATTTTTACCATCTAATTCCTCCGGAATAAATTTAGTACCCATCCAATAATGAATGCTATCAATATTTTTAATAATCGCCTCTCTAGTTTGGGCAAACACTTCTTCCGGCATATCAAGATCTCTTAGTCTGCCAAGGACAGGTGCAGAAGGCATATTAGACAGAACACCCTCACATAAAATTAAGTCAAACTTCTCACCACTTAGTTCAGATTCACTACCTTCATCTAAAATGTCAAAATTCAAATGTCTCAAAAGAGGATCCTGTCCTCCGACATCTTCCTCAAGTTGCATACCTACATCCACATTAACAACCTCACAACCGCAATAAGCAAGCAACCTTGCGAGCCATGGTTCATAATCTCTTTCCCTTTGACTTTCATCCATACATCCAACACTTCCACCACCAAGAAATAAAACCTTATACGGCTCAGCACGCTCCTTGAGTTTGGCACGAAGGTCTTCGAGTAAGGAAATTTCTAAGGCATCGCTTTCTTTTGAATCATAATCATTTGGCTTAGTAACACTAGGGAAATAATAATTAATCCATGTCAATAATGAAAATGCGCCATTCAAGGTAATATCATCAAGATGTTCAAGATTATAAGTATGAAGAAATCTACTCCTGACCTCTTCAATCGGGGCAGTTCTAAGTAACTCAGAACTCATTTTGGAAATTAAGCAAAATTAATATCAAATTTTTATCATTACACACATGAAATTCCCTGATTATTACACACTAAGTCAAATATAAACCTCTATTGTTCTCTCATCCTGATTATGTCTATTTGTCCTAATCAATATACTAATGGTTACATCGCAAGTAAGAGCTAAACATTTATCAGCATTTTCTATCTTTTCCGGCCACTCGATTGCAATGATTTTTTTCTGCTTTTCTCCATCCATACTATCCTCAACTTCTGGCGCGTCTTTCAAAGCATCTCTCACACCGAGTTCTTCTAGTATCTGTGAAGCTGACTTGTCACTTTGCTCTGCCGGCTCAATCCTCCAAAAATCATAGTGATAGAGCTTATTAAAGCCTTTGGCAATACTATTTTTACTGTCAATTTCGTACTGTCTTTCAAGAACAAAGCTCGGCGAGATCATATTTTGCTTGATTCCAAGAAACTTACCAAGTTGCTGAACAAAAGTTGTCTTACCCGAACCAAGCTCGCCTTGAAGTAAAAAACAAACAGAATTCGCAGATGTAGGAAATTTTTTCCAGATTTCATAAATAACTTTTTGAAGGTCCTCTACCCTGCTTATCTCAAATTCACCAATTTTTCCCTTCTTAATCTGCAATCCCCTGCCCTCGCCCCTCAAAATCCAGGGTGGATTAGAAGTCGTGTCAATGATCGTAGAAGTCGGACGTTCAGGAAGGTCACCAGCGTCAATCACAATGTCTATCAAGGCTTTTTGTTCATCAGAAATATTATCAAAAATGTCTGAAATTTTATATGGAGTTACTCCGCCGGATTCGTTTGCACTCGTAGAAGTAATGCCTTGCTTTAGCGCATTAATGATTTGAAGTGGTAAAGCATGGTCCGGAATCCGAATTCCAAGCGTTCCATTCGGCGCAAGAGTTTTAAAAATGCTCTCCCCTGCTCCTTCTTCGCTAACTTTCGAAATAACGGTAATTGGTCCAGGAAGAAATTTATCATAGAGCTTTTGCGCGAACCCGTTCAACTCCACGTATTCTTCAGCCATTTTTCGCGCTGCAACAGCCACAGAAATAGGTTTACCCTCTCTTTTACCCTTGTATCGCATCAACTTCTCAACACCAGCCTTAGAACCCACAGAAGCACCAATCCCATAAGCCGTTTCAGTAGGATAAATTACAAGGCCACCTGACTTAAGCGATAATATAACTTTTTCAAGCTCATCCATGTTTAATTTGTGATTAATGCGTATTACTTCCATTGCTTGATTATACAATAAATTACATAAATTCCCCCTGCATTGATATATAAATTTAAAACATTGTATAATAAAGTCTGATTAGGGTTATTAATTTAGTTTATCAATAATAAGTAAAACTATGAATGAAGCGTCAATAGATATTCCACTTCCAAATACCACACCAAGGTTAATTATTCCAAAGCATGATGATGCATATAAACTTGCCAACAAACCAAGTAGTGCCATAACTAATACTCAAGAGGACGGCATAAATTTAGATGATACTAGAGCAACTATTAACGGGAATCCTATGGCAAATGGACATCCTTTAGCTGCGCTTGAAATGATGCCTCGGGAAAAAAATATCCCAATTCAAGGTGAAAGAAGAGATATAAAAAGAGTTCTTGAATCTAGTACACCAGTAGACCGAGTCGAAGACATCGTATTAAATTATCAAGATAAGGAAATATTACAATCTTTAGATTACCGCCTGCAGCCACTAGTAGCCTTATTTCATGATATGGTTAGATATAGAGGGAAGGAAATGATTGAATCAGGCATGCATTTTGGTGCCAAGCATAAGAATTTCAAAATGCGTGGACCTGATGGCAGTGAACACACCATAACACTTACACATAATAAAGTTCGTGATCCAAGAGATCCAATTCCAGAATTTCAATTAGCCTTTATTAAAACAACTAAGTCAAAAGTAGGTGATAGAACATCCGAAAGACAAGACATGTTGCATATTCCCGTAAATATTACAGAAGAACAATTTAAAAATAATTTAATAGACATAGACACAAGACAAATGCCAACTGGTACAAGTTTTTCTAGTGGTTATACTATTCGTTCAGCATCTGACCATATCATCAGTTCGGAATCTGCAAATTACAGGATTGAAAATGCTGATCCTTCGATAAAAAGTCAATCTTCTAGGCAGTTAAATTTTAGATATTTTCGACCTGAATATCGAGATCGAGATGAGGAATTTATGAACACAATGCGAAATCTTGGTCCGACTACTTTTTCAGAATTTGTAGAAAGTTTTCAAGAAAGAGCAGACATAGATGTTTACAAAAAGATTAGAAGTGGAAAGGCAGCTTAGTAGTACACTTACATTTTATAGAAATTATTGTTTCTACTCTGATATTTAACCATTCTGTGTAGAACTCACAGATCTATTTTTCTAACATTCATTGCACAATTATACTGACAATTCTATTTATTGCGAAATTGACCACAGTAAGCGATAGGATAGGTAAATTCAAAGCTGATGAAATACAGTCTATAGCGCAAATGTTCTATGACGAATTAAAAGAGCCAGAAAAGAAAGAGTAGATTTAGCAATAAAAAGCAATTTTTCTTTTGCACGAATAATTTCCATGTCTGGATTATACAATATTACTGGACCTGCCTGTTCAAAGGCACAGGGGACAAGAGTTTAAAATATACTTAAAACCCTGTCAATTTTCTCCCGAGTTTGAAGTATACTTCAAACTCACTAATTCACTTTAAGATTGACCTCACTTGCCATTATACTTAATTTTATAGGAACCAGGGGGATACAAACTATTTAACAAACTCTGCAACATCAGCATAAACCTTTCGTATAGTTTCACTGCATCCGAATTTTCAGATATTGCCCCACTCTCATTTATACTTACAGGTCTGGCAATAAGCTCAACTGAACTATCAACAGAACCTTCATCAGTATTTGTTATATAACTAACCCTAAATGCAAGATCACCATCTCTAATTTCTTTTGAAGTTGTCCCATCACCCATATCTATTGGCGATAAACTAACACCCTCCAACCGTGCAACATTATTAAAAACTGTATCAATTTCACAAATCTGTCCATAAAAAAGAATAGAAGCATTCAAACTAAAAATGGGACCAAGAGGATTATACAATAACAATGTCCAGCATACATAGAAAATTTTAGGTAAACTTCTAGCCTGTAAAGGCTAACATTTTAAGTGATAATAGTTGTATAATTATCTCAATTAATTTACTAATTCACAACTATGCAAGAGCCAATACCGCTAAATCCCACAAACCCAGAATTCTACAGAAAGCCGGAACCTAGAGAAGACCGTACATCTTTAAAAATAACTGATAAACCCGGCTTAAAAAATGTTCCTGATGCCCTAGACCCTATAAAATTAGCATATTACAGACGACCCAAGCATTTGGACAAATTACCACCATCTAACTTAGAGTCAACATCACTCGTCAAGTCAACAGCACAGGTGCAAGAAGGGGAAGATCCTACGCAATTAGTAACTGATGCTACAAAACCTACTCTGGTTGCAGCTGAAAACGGTCCGTCAGGTGTGAAAAAGCTCGAGGAGGAAAAATCCACATCACTTATTGATGAAAACCTTGTATTTAATGATGATAAAATTCGATTAAAATTACTTGTTGATAAATACCTGGAACAACGTAGGCAAACTGTTTCTGAGCTGGATCAAAAAGGCCATGACTACCCATATCCAGCAAATATGCAGATAAAAAATATATTCGAGATCATAAAACTTGTAGACAAACATAGAGAAAAATTAGTGCCTGAATATCTGCTTGCCGAATATCGTGATCCAGAACTCCTTAATGATCTGAGGACAGTCGCAGCCTATAACACACCTAAAAATCCTACCCATTATTATAGTCGATTACCAGCTGAGTACGACCAAGATGCTATGGAAAGAGTACTTCAATTTGCAATTAATCCATTGGTATGTGGCTTCGAAAGGCCCTCTCAGCTAATGTCTGAAATAACGAAGAATAAAATAGAAACGATAAAGGGACTTACTAGTAATAAACTTTTAGGAGTAGAAGATAAATATTGGGCAAAAGGTTCATTAATCGAGGTACCCAAAAATACACAGGAGGCACAGCTAATTTATAACTATCATGTTAACAGCATTTACAAGACTCCAAAATCCAGATTATTAGCACAGATTGACGGCTCTTTAACACATTTAGAAATCAGCGATGCTGAAAGAACTAAATTTCTTGGGGATTTAAATCCTTTATCACTTAAACCTAGTGGGCCAAATGGTGAAGTGACTGATGACGACCTGACCACTTTAAGGAGTTTACAGGAAAAAGTACAAGCATACACTCAAGGCATAACTAGAGCATTAGAAATCTCCAGTTTACTTGAAAAACTTCCTAAGCCTTCACGTTTCCGAATAGGAGGTCAACCTAATTTATCTGTTCAGATAACACAATCCACCACCCTAATAGAAGATGAAAAGAAAAAATTACTCGACTATTTAACTAGCAGTGATAGAACTCAACTAGATGCAATGATGCAACATTATAAGGATAGAGACTACTCCGTTAAAACTCTTATTGGAGAAAATACTAATCTTGGAAATATGGTCGCTAGGTTAACCAAAATACGCGAAGAATGGCCCAAAGGTAATAAAATTAGAGTAATGCTACCATTTTTTGTTAGTAGTATTGCTGAAGAACAAGAGTTCCAACCAAAAAAAGAATGGGAATTCAAACTGAGAACAGATATTCTAGGAGATCTAGAAAAACCAGATAATGACTCTGAAGAACCCGACAAACTAATAAACAAAGAAATTAAGGATAGATGTATCAGTTTAATAGAAAGATTTCCTAATCTAAAAGCAGCATGGCGCCCAATGATGTTGGAAATAGATGCTCCACTAAACACATTTCTCGATTGGGTTATCCTTGGTACTATACTAGATGATGATCAAGAGGTATTAAATATGCTTGAACAGAATTTTGTTCAAGGTTCTACTGATAAACCCGAACAAAGAGCTTATGTAGCTCTTGGTTATATACTTGGCAGAAAAATCACTTCACCAGATACATCAATAGATCTAGGTAAATTGAGTGATAGATTCGGTAAGTTTAAAATCGAAGAAATACAGTCTATTGTGCAAATGTTCATTGATGAATTAAAAACAGAACCTAAATAAAAGACTATGATCTATGATGATATTGAAGGGCTGCTAAAGCAGCCCTTTTTATTTCCTTGTTTAACCATCATAATTAAATTACCTTTACTCTATCTTTTTACTCAAACCTCCGTCTTTACACCAAAAGCCTCTTTAACCTTCCCCACTCCCCTATTCACAATCCTCACAATCTGAGTAACAGCTGCGAAGTAGGCTGGAAAGATCAAAATCACCATAGTTGTGCTGGCTGCAAGGCCGAAGACAATGCTCAATGCCAGGGACTCCCACAAAGGATCAGTCAAAGCCAGAGGTAGCAGACCCGCAATCGCAACAGTTGAAGTCGTCACAAGCGGTCGGAAACGCACCTTTATCGCATCAGCAATAGAATCCCTCACACCCTTGCCCTCATGTTCATTCTGCTTAATGTAATCCATAAGCATAATAGTGTTATTCACCACAATTCCAACAAGAGCAATAACCCCAACCATCACAAAGAAGCTCAATGCATTATCAGTCAAGTACAGTCCTGGGAACAATCCAGCAAAACTAAACGGGAACGCGACAAATACAAGCAAAGGCTCGATAAACGAATTAAACTGAAGCACAAGCAATGCGTACATAATTACAATCGCAACAAGTAGTGCCACTAAAGTTGAATTGAAAGCATCAATATTATCCGACTCCGAGCCTTTATAAAAACCAAGCGCATCATCTTGAAGCCCCATCGACCTAACCTTTTCACTGCCAAACTCAGCTTTCACGCTATTTTCAACCTCAAGCACAGCGCCAGTATTAGTCGGATCAGATAATTTTGCAGCAACTTGTGCATACCTTTTACCGTCAGTTTTCGCAAGAGCATCAATATATTCAACCTTTACATCCTCAATTTTAATTCCTTCCTTTAGCTCAATTTTTTCAATATATTCTTTAAAAACAGCCGCCGAGGCTGAAAGCACATCCTGATCCTCGTCAAATATCTGCATCTTAAAGGAATACTCCTCAGCCGGAGCACCAACCTGTTCTTCTTTTGCAATTACTGAGGCACCTTCGATTCCTTCAAACTTTTTCGTTAATTTTTCAGCAATCTCAACTGATGAAGTTTCGCGAGTTTTCATATCAGTCAGATCAAGCCCAATAAATGCCTGATCAAATCCAAACAGGGTCCTGCCAACCGAGAAATATTCAATTCCTGTTATTTCATCCGGATAATTTCCCATAGCAAGTTTTTCCATTTCTTTCGCAATATCTTCTTTTTCATCAATTGCCAGCCCATTTGGATAATTTATTGTCACATATATAGTGTTCGAATCTTTCTGTGGAGGAAATACTGAGAACTTTAATTTTGAAGAGAAAAATAGCCCATTAAAGATTAAAATCAGGCTCACTACAATCATAAGTAAGGCCAAGTACCATTTTGAAAGGTAAAAGCGCACAAATCTTGAAACATAAATTCCAGCTTCGATAACAAGGCCATTAAATTTATTTACAAGTGAATCTATAGCCTTGATATATTTATTCTTTCTTTTCTTATCTTTCTTGTCCCTGATTAGCCAGTGTGAAAGCATTGGTAGTATGGTCAAAGCAATTACTAATGAAACAGCCAAGGCGATATTTACCGTAACCGGTATTGGAGAAATAAATTCGCCAAGAATTCCAGTTATAAAGAAAAGCGGAGCAAAAGCGATCATTGTTGTCACAGTACCCGATGTATCTGCAATACTTATCGCACGAACAGCTTTATAAATAGCCTTCAGTCCATTTTCTCCATGTCTTTTTTGATAATCAATCGCCTCAACAACAATCGTTCCATCATCCACAAACAAACCAAGAACTAGAATTAGAGCAAAAAGCACAATAATATTTAAAGTATAACCAATCATCTGCAGGATAATGAAGGTCGCAGCCAGCACTGTAGGTATAAAAATTGCGGTTACAATTGCGGAACGCCAATTTACAAGCACTAGGAGTACAACAAGCACAACTATCATTGCTGTCACAGCATTTCCTTCAAGAGAATCAATTTGTTCCTCAACGTCTTCAGCAACATCAAGAGTGTAATGCACATCATAGCCATCAAGTTGTTTATCATTTTTCAAACTTTCAACAGAACTTTTTATATCTTCAGACACCTCTTTATCGCTCGAATTCTTGTCCTTCATAATACCAATTAACACCGCACTGGAAAATTTCATTTCTCCATTTTCCTTCTCCCCTGCTCTCGCAAATGTCGTTTGCATCGTTCTTTCTGACTGTGTTTGTGGATCAAAAACATCATTTATCTGCGTGAAAACATTTGCCTCCTTAATTCCTTCCTGTGTTTCTAAATCCGTTGCTATTTGTTCAGCTTTTTCTTGTAGATCTTCAACGTCAGTGCCTCCACTAACAGCTATCAAAAACTCGTGCGTCCCATCGAATGTTGGTTTAAAAGGAAGTACATTAATACTAGCTCCTTTAGGTAGATCAAGTTCACTTTCAAAAGCCTTATTTATCGCTTCAGCACCCTCTTCTGGTGTGTAATCAGACTGAAATGACACTACTAAAGAGGACGAGACAGGACTTGTATTTGAATCAACTTGTTTAATTCCGTCAACATTTTTCAGTGCCTGCTCAATCGGTAATGTCACTTTTTGATCCATTTCAGCAACATTGCCAGCCTCATATTGGCTCTGCACAAAAACAACCGGGAAGGCAATTTCAGGCAACCCTTCTCTTTTCAGAAAGCTTGTGTAAGTCACAAACCCAATACCAAGAATTGATAAAAATATCAAAAGCGTGATCCTGAAGCGTTTTGTAAAACCAACGCTCATCCTTGCAAATAAATCATTGAGAAAGCCTGAATTGACCATAATTTAATTTTTGTTAAAAGTTAGAACAAACCTTATTATAACTAATTCCCACTGAAATTTTCAATACTAGTTGAGCGAAATAAAAAAGAACCCCTCTTCATGAGGGATTCTCGAAAGTTTTTCAACTTTGCAATTTCTAATTCGTCAAGCTGTACATTCAATTCACTTGACTAGAATATGCTAGCAAGTTAACCGAAATGTACTTATTTGACCATATCCTTGAAAGCTTTTCCAGCTTTGAAAACAGGAACGGTCCTTGCAGGAATCTGGATTGTTGCACCAGTTTGTGGGTTTCTTCCAGTTCTTGCCTGTCTTTTGCTAGCTTTGAATGTTCCGAAACCAGTTAGAGTAACAGAATCACCTTTTTTAACAGTGTCTGTAACTGCACCCATAAAGCTTTCTAGAACGTCACCAACTGCCTTTTTTGTAAGACCAGTTTTGCCAGCAATAGTATCAACTAATGATGTTTTGTTCATTGTAATTTAGCCTCCTTTCTTCTAGCCTCAATGTTAAGGCCGAGTTTACTGAATAATTATGTTTCAGCACCTATAGTCTATGAAGAAAAATGATTTCTGTCAAGCATTTGCCCTTTATTTCCAATGCTTTTCAAGCTTTAGTCAAAATAGAGTAAGACCATAATCATACAATACCTATATCCAGTGGGGGCTTAGCGCACTTTGATTAACCAGTAAGCATTTCCAAGATCTTGCTATAAAATACTTCATACCCGTCTAAACACCTGAATTCACTTTATCTTTCGGCAATTTTATCAATTCTTGTTATTTTTCTCGAGGAATTTTTTTGAATTTCTACCAAAACTGAGTTAAAAATGCGTCCTCCCTGCTTCTCAACTTTAAAGCTCTTTTTATAAGGATACTTAAAATTATGGATAATTGAATCAAAGGCAACCCAAAGCGAAGCGTCTTTAGGTCCACACATTCCCACATCTGTTACAAATGCACACGCCCCTTCTCCATTTTCACGATTAAGAAGCCTTGTATCAACAGTACCGACATGAGTATGCGTTCCAAGCACCGCAGCGACCTTGTCTTTTACATACCAGGCGAACGCAATTTTTTCTGCTGTTGTCTCAGCGTGTAGATCAATAATAATTGGTGTTTTCTGTAGAAACTCTTGTCCTAAATCCTCCTCCAGCTTCCTATAAAGCTCATCAAAAGCCCAAAAAGGACTTCTCACATGATCTCGCATAAAAACCTGACCTATCAAATTAATGATAATTATCTGCCCATTTGCCCCCATATCCAAAACAGTCCAGCCTTTTCCCGGGATCTCTCCCATACCCTCGTAATTATATGGTCTAAGCAAAGGCACGTTCTCGTCAACTAGATCATTCCTAAACCTTGCAACATCCCATACATGTTCTCCTGTTGTGAAATAGTCGATTCCGCAAGCCTGGAGCTCGTTTACAATTTCACGTGTAACCCCCCTACCTCCTGCTGCATTCTCACAATTCGCAACAACAATATCCACCCCATCCTTTTTTTTAATACTAGGTAATACATCTCTAACAATTTGCCGGCCATATCTTGTTGAGATATCACCCAAGAAAAGCAATTTAGTCACCTTACTACTAGCCATTGTTCTTTCCTAACAAAATTAACATGATTATTATACCATTGATGCGCCTTTCACATGGAACAAATATTTGTTTAAAATTTTACAACTCTTATTTTATCTAAAATTGGTGTATAATTGTTAAATGAAACTCAAAGTCGTGCAAATAGGAGATCCTGTACTTGAAACTGTAGCAAAAGAAGTAAAGGACTTCAAGGATCCCGAAATACAAAAACTTATAGACAATCTATTGGACACGTGTAATAGCGAAATCGAGCGGACCGCAGGACTTTCAGCGCCACAAGTCGGTAAATCCCTCAGAATTTCAATATGCAGAAGGTTTGATATTGATGAAGATTCAAAAGAGTGGGAAGTTATGATCAATCCCGAAATAACTTCAAAATCAGGAGAAAAAAGCATAGTCTGGGAAGGATGTTTAAGCATTGGAGTAGGGGATAATGCGCTTTATGGGCCAGTAGCAAGGTCAAAACGAATAAAAGTAAAATATTTTGATAGGGATGGTAAGCCAAAGCAATTACCTGCATTAGACTACTTTAGCCACGTTGTACAACACGAAATAGACCATTTAAATGGCATACTATTTCTAAAATATATAAAAAACCCTGACAAGAATTTATGGACATCGAAAGAACTAGATAAATACATTGATAGACATGGTCAATTCCCTGATATAGAGTAATTATCGCTGAAATTCCATTCGAAAACTTAATGCTTCGGAAATATGTTTTTCTGTTATTATTTTTGCGCTTTCAAGATCAGCAATAGTTTTAGCTACTTTCAAAAGTTTAAAATAGCCTCTTGCTGACATACTTATTGTTTTCACAGCTCTAGATAGCAACTCTCGACCATTCACATCTACGTCAATAAAACGACGGAGTGCTTTTTGAGAAATATCAGCATTGCACAATGTATCTTCATCTTTAAAACTAACATTAAACCTCGCAGTTTGTATATCTCTAGCGAACTGGACTCTTTCACGGATCACACTTGAGTTCTCAGCCTCTTCATTGCTTGATAGTAAATTATATTTAACTCGTGGAATATATAGGTAAAGATCTATTCTATCTAAAATTGGTCCACTTATTTTTCGTTTATACCTTGCCCTGTCATACTCGCTACAACTACAATTCCTATCCTGGTCTCCAAAAAACCCGCAAGGGCAGGGGTTCATAGCAGCTATTAATTGAAAGTTACAAGGGAAAATCGATGACGTGGTTGCTCTTGAAATTGTCACAGTTTTATCTTCCATTGGCTGTCTTAAAGATTCAATTACTTGTGGATCGAATTCAGTAAATTCATCTAGAAACAAAACCCCTCTATGTGCAAGCGATATTTCGCCAGGGTGGGGGACCGTCCCACCTCCAATCAATGCGCTTAAACTAGCGCTGTGGTGTGGATCTCTAAAAGGTCTTGTGTTAATTAGTGACGACCCTGAATCAAGCTTCCCAGCGACACTATAAATTCTAGTAACCTCAATGCTCTCCTTAAAAGTCATCCTTGGTAGTATGCTTGGAAATGCTTTAGCCATATAACTTTTCCCCGATCCTGGAACACCGCAGAATAAAACATTATGACCACCAGCAGCAGCTATTTCTAATGCACGTTTTGCTTTGAACTGTCCTTTTATATTACAGAAATCATGTTCAAATTCCGAGCTAGCAGGTGTTGAATGTAATAGTGTATTATCAGAGCTAATAAAACTTCCGGAAAAATGACCGGTTAATTGTTTAATATTATCAAGCGGAAAAATTTTTATTCCCTCCACAACACTTGCTTCTTTCAAATTTTCCCGGGGGATAAAAAACTCATTAAAACCTTGGTCTTTCATTGAATCTATTATGGCAAGGACTCCTTTAACAGCCCTAACTGCGCCATCCAAAGCAAGCTCTCCTACGAAAAGTTTTCCTTCTGAATTAAAATGCTTAATTTCCCCGCTTGCGACTAGAAGACCTATTGCCATTGGCAAATCATAGGCTGGCCCTATTTTCGGAAGGTCAGCTGGGGCAAGGTTAATAACTTTATTTCCAGGGCCAAGAAAAATTCCTGAATTCTTAAATGCAGACATTATCCTGTCTTTAGATTCATTTACTGCCTTATCAGGGAGGCCTACTATACTAATTCTTCGTTCACCTCTAAAAACATCAACCTCTACCTCAATAATTTTAGCGTTTAGACCAACAAGTGCTGCAGTATAAATTTTAGCGAGCATAATTCATTAATCATAAATAAGCTTAATTGACATAAGTTTAGCAAGAAGTTCTTAATTAATCCTGAATTTCAATACAAAAATTTTATGCACACTGTTATATTTTTACTTGACAAAATTTCTCCTCTTTTGATATATTAGCAGTCTAGGAGGTTGAGTGCTAACCAACCATCACACTATTTTACTTTTTATAATTCAAAACATGAGAATGACACTATGGGAACCGTTTAGAACGGCACGAAGAATGCAAGACTGGGGAGAATGGCTTGATATGGAGGAATGGGACAATACAGAACTAGATATGTACGAAGAGGACGATGGAGTAATTGTAAAACTAAAGACACCTGGCTTCGATGATAAAAATGTCGACATAACAGTAGAGGACAATTCTGTCACTATCACTGGCAAAGCAGAGAAGACAGAGGAAGAAGAGGATAAAAAGAAAAAATATTACAGGAAGGAAATTTCACAAAAATCTTTCACAAGGACAGTATCATTACCTTCTAAAGTCCTTGCAGAACAGGCAAATGCCGAGTTTAAAAATGGGATTTTGACATTAGCTCTTCCTAAAGCAGAGGAGAGCAAACCAAAAAAAATCATGATCAAGGCTGAGAGATAATTGTTCTTAATACCATCCAATTAAATCAAACGTCAGGATAAGCCTTTTCGAATAACCATCTTCACATGTTTGAAGTGTTAAAGTCGGGGTAGGGGAGTAGGCTGTATAAACATAAGTGTCTTTTGGACTGATTATCACGCTAGATCTAAATTTATAGATATATGTATGTCCGTCAAAGTATATATATGCTTCCTCGCCTGGTTGTACTTCATTCAATTTCTTAAAAAAACCGATATCTTTGCCGTTATAACTTCCCTGCCTGTGAGCAAATAAATAGACATTACCGGAGTCGATTGCCTCATTTGGCAACAGAGTGTATTTTCCATGTGCTACCGAATGATTCAAAACAGACAAATATTCTTCTGAATTAGAAGGACTTACATTTCTGACGACATCTTTCGAAATCCCTACAGAGGAAATTACTATTCGAAATTCTTCTTCAATATTATCATCTATACTATCAGAAAGTTTTTCCGTTTGTGGCAAATTGTTAGGATTCTCACCCGATTGGCTATTATTTACACCCTCCACATCAGGAACATTGTCTTCTTTTGCTGCGAGGATCTTTTCCCCAAAAAGGGTATTGTTCAAATTGGCAAATAATCCAAACAGGACAATTAAAGAGAACGATATTGTTGCGATAACTAACTTTTTAGACATAAAAAGCCTTATAAATCTGCTTAATTATACCAAAAAGGGCCTATAGTTTTAAAGTCTTAAATAAAAACTCCGGACTGAATTCTGGAGTTTTTGCCTTCCTGAAATAATTGCTATTATTAGCTAGTATTTGGTAAATTGTATTCGGCAATTATATAGGATGCCAAGTTATTTAATGGTCCTATTTTAGAAAAATTGTACTCATTTTAAACCGCCTTGAATAATGGGAACCTCAAATGAACTTCAATCAAAAGGCCCAACTCCCATAGTCATACTGGACGATAATTCCGCGATAAGAGAGATACTAAAGGTTTTTTTAAAAAACCTTGAAACAAAAACCGGAAAAAAATATGTCATTTTTACAAGTGAAAATGGAGTAGAAGGACTAGGCCTGGCACTAATTACAAAACCATCAGTTTTAATAATAGACACAACTTTACCGAAATATTCAGGAAGAGAAGTAATAGAGTTCATTAAAGAAAATCCTGTATTTCATGATCCCGACAAACTAATAATAGTACTACATGGGGACAACTTTAATGTGTGTCTACCAAAAAATTTCATCCACTTAAATAAAGGCGCAAATGGAGTGTTTGAGAGAATGGCAAAAATCATAAATGGAATGGAAATAAGGTCTCTCAGACTGAAGTTGCTCGATTTTATTCTCGCAGTTGCAAACAGGCGGGACAAAGCAGCTTTTCGAGTTTTTCAGACCAGAAAAATATTAAGGCCATTATATATTCCTCGATGGCTCTCATACGAAATTGTATTGGGCGCATGTATGTTTTTCCATACTCTTTTTAAAGGACGTGTGAACGACAATAATCTCCAGCAGGATCATTATGACATGAAAAGATACAGAGTAAGGTATTATCCGACACTAGTTGGTTTTCTTGTCAGTGTACTTTTTCTTTTAACTCAATTTTTCCTATTAGTAACTGGTGGGCTAATAATTTTCAATATAAGAGTAAATAGCATCTTTGCACTGGGGAACAACGAATCAAAATACACATTTAATACTTCTAGCGTAGAAGAATATGAATTCGATGATACATTGATCCAATTTACAAATAGTGGAGCAGGTTTAAAAGGAAACATTCCAGATGAAGAGGTCCCAACACAACCACCAGAAGGACCTACTACAGACGAACCACCAGTTCAAGAAACTCCTGAAAATTCTGATGAACCCACAACCGAAACTCCACCAGTAGAAGAACCATCTATTGACAATCCAGAAGTTCCGGATCCATCTACTCCACCTGATACCGAACCTGCACCAGCACCAGATGCCCCATCAGAAACGCCTCAAGATAATAATTCTGATCAGCAGGAATCTGTCCTTGGTGCAGAAACAGGAATTAACTACAGCACTGACAGTACATACTTAATTACAAAGGAATCTATTGCTTATAACGACTTGTTGTCAATTATAGAAATCAGTAATATTAATGACGCACAGACATCACTATTAAAAACGAGCAATTTAGAGCAAACAAGTCCTGAATTGGAAATAAAG
>Ga0209416_1000734_pt1 | contig 29939 bp, 46 predicted proteins | sample RifGroF1_FD_184001 | JGI IMG/M metagenome (GOLD analysis project Ga0209416, IMG submission 184001) | Groundwater microbial communities from Rifle, Colorado, USA - Groundwater F1 (SPAdes) (version 2) | ecosystem: Environmental > Aquatic > Deep subsurface > Groundwater | place: Rifle, Colorado...
GAACTTCTTGAGGTCGTAGCAGTTGTCTGCCAAGAACTCTTTGAAATCACTAAATCTTTGGTCGGGTTTACTAACACCCCCGTTACCGGGAATCGCCTTATTTTTACCCGTTGCCGGGAATCCCGGTGTTTCCTCATATAAAGATACGAGTTCGTCAACCGCCCTGTCTGAATAACCTAGTTCTTTCAAGTGAGTCGGTCTTACTGCGTCATCGTGAACTTTTTGCAGTATCTCCTCTACCTTCTGTCTATATTCTTGTTTGGTCATATTTTATTAAAACTCCTTATCATGTTAAATAAGTCTATCTTTTCGGTTTTAGTGCCGTTTAGCTCGTTTATAACTTCAAACACCTCTGAATCGTATTTCTTAGGATTTACCTCGCCCTCAATATCATAATACTTGCCACCAAGTCTAAGCAAACAGTGTTCTGATGTACACACAATATCCCCACCATAAATGGTTCGTAGGATATTGGCAAAATACCAACAACTTCCGTTCTTGTAAATGTGTTCAGAGCCAACAAAACTATCCCTTATTGCTCTTATCGTTACCTCTATTTCCTTCTCTTGTTTGGTCATAGGTTCTCCTTATAAAATTCTTTAGGGTCTATTGTTGTTATTCCGTTCCCGTACATAATGGCGTTTTGTACCGACTCCAGCCAAGCGTTCACATCTTTAGGTCTTATCCAATGTGCGAGTTTAATCAATTTGTTAGCCACCCACACCCTAAGTCTAATAGTTAATAGTTTCATCTTCCCCTCACTTTCCTTAGTAGTTCGGGGTTTTCGTAGATGTTGCCGATTATTTCTAGCTTGTTTATGTTCGGATACCCAAAGATGTTACTGATTTTTTCCTCTCCATCCCCGTACCACTTGTCGTAGGCCTGTTCTTTCCACTTTTCAACATAGTAATGTTCAAATATTTGTTTTAGATATACCCCGCAACCGTGTTCGTGGTCCTCATAACCTTCGTGGTTGTCAAAAAATCCTATCTGCACTTCATAAGTACTGTAACTAGCAGGATAGGTATCTTTTAGAATATCCCCCTCGTAAATCTCCTTACCGTTTTTGTCTTTAAGTCCTGTGTATTGATTTAGTTCGCAGTTATCCAAATCTATTGTGTTTGAATCTGTCAAAGTACCGTTTCCGAATACAGCAAAATAATCGGGACTTAACCACTTTTTACCCCCCTTATCCCAAGCACGAAACTTTATCTCTCTCATATTTTTCCTTCCCGAACTTTCCTTAGTTCGTTCAAACCAAATAACTTACTGCTTGTGGCTTCTTTGATTATTTGTATTGCTGTTTCTTCTGACATCTTAGCTCCTTTAACCTTAAATACTCATCTTCACAAGGCTTACCGCCTATCCGGCGGAATCCATACTCTGCAAAGCTCTCGTAGTTTTCTATCCCACAAGCTAGTGCATACAAAGCGATGTCGGTCCATATCTTTTCAATCTCTTTATCTATCTTCTTCGCTACGCGTTCCGCGTGTTGTTCAGTATTTCTAGCGTGTATATATTCCTGTTGTATCGGTTGTTGGAACATAAGCCCTCTTATCTGCAAACCAACCCCTACCCCCCTGCCTCATTGCTATGTAAGCGCATTCGTGTGAACAATACTTTCTACCTCGTACTACCTCATTTGTCTGGCATTGTGGGCAGATCATGGGTTAGTCCGCAACTCTCCTGTTTTCCACCGGGGAGTATTCCCTCTGTCTGACAACTTTCCACGTTCCTTTATCCACTTGTATTGTTTTATGCTCCTCGTGGACCAATTCCGTAGGCTTGTCGAGATTTACGAACATTTCGTCATCTGTGCCATAAACACTTAATGTGGGGGTGTTTAAGCGGTGGGCGTGTCCTGTAGTTTCCCCACGAACCAAAATGTTGTCCTTTCGTTTCTTTAACCCTTTGGGCAAATTTGATACTGATTCAAGTAAAACATCACCTTGTCTTAGAATAGACATTTCAAGCCTCCTGTTCCGGCAGGTACTTATCAGCATCTAGCTGAAATGACCACGCCACTGCCTCCCTGCAGGTCTTAACTGTAGGAGGAACTCTCAAAAAATATATACGTTCTGTTGATGTATCTTTCATCTGGAGAAGTCTTAACTCCTCCCCATCAACTTGCTCAAAAATACGATGTAATTTGTAATCCGCCCAAGTGTCTATCGTTGCGGGTTTGAACCATTCCATAAACTTGTCGTAGCCGACCTTTTCAACCAAACACCTTTTGATTTCTTGGTTTTCTTCCTTTAACCAAACCTCTTTAGTTATCTGTTCTTTGGGTGTTGTTATCACATATTCTGGTACTTTTGTTCCGTGCCACGCATAAAACCCCCAACCATCTCGGTACTCCATACATTTTTGTACTTCGTTGTGAAGTTTTCCGTTTTCATCAAGGGTTAGAAGTTTTGGTTTTCTTACAAGAACAGCCTCTTTAGAATATAAGTGGTAGCCAGATACTAATTGATTTGTTCTATCTAGCCATCTTAAATTATTGGGTTCTAACACCTCGTTGAAAAACCCATAAAAGGACAGAAGATCCGCATTGTAATAGGCCCCAACGCTGGCCCAAACGCTGGCCCCAACGCTGGCCCTAACGCTGGCCCAAACGCTGTCCCAAACGCTGTCCCTAACGCTGGCCCAAACGCTGGCCCTAACGCTGGCCCAAACGCTGTCCCAAACGCTGTCCCTAACGCTGGCCCTAACGCTGGCCCAAACGCTGTCCCAAACGCTGTCCCTAACGCTGGCCCCAACGCTGGCCCCAACGCTGGCCCCGCGCAGATATTTCATTCCCTCGCTAGGCGAGTCTACCCAAGTTATTTTTATACTTTCTTTAAGACCGGCTACTTTGTAGGCTTCTCGAAGATTGTATTCAGCTTCTTTTTCAGTATCGGGGGTTGAAATCGTATTTAACTGAATCGCAATACGTTCTTTAGCAAACTCGCACATCCTGTCTATTTGGGCGTCTGTGAGTTTAGTTAGTTTTTTCATTTTTGTCCTCCAGATCTAGTATAACTTAGTTGCCTATCTTGTCAACACCCCCAGGAGACATTGTTATCCCCGCCCCTCGCCGTACTAATCTTCTACGCTGACGCATCTTTAACCTCTCTATCCGGGCAAATTCCCCGTCTTTTCTTCTTTTACGCATATAAAGCTTGTTGTAGCACTTTTTGCAAAGTCCCGACTTACTGTAGTTACTTACTAAAGTTCGGCACTTTGGGCATCTTCGGTCTCCACACATATAAAAGTCTATCGCTTTACCGGCGACCATCCTTATGGCCGGGAAGTATGAAGGATCCTCGCCCATCCTTTCCAGGTGTTCTTTTAAGTTTTCAAGCGCTTTTGCTTTTCTTATGAGGTATGACGGCATATTTTTTATACCCCGCACAGCCCAGCACCTGCCGGGCTGCCGTTCGGCGACGAAACACTAGGGCCTAGAAGTAGGGGGCAATAGAATGTGCCCAAGAGTAAAAATCACCCCCTACTTTTAAGTTCTAGGTCAGTTGTTTTCATAACAACCCTTAAATTCTTCTTTATAAAAATCCCGTATTCTTTCGTAGTCTTCCTTCGTATATTCTTTTGTTGTGTGCCTTAGTTGCTTGAGCGCCTCAACTTTCTTTGACCCGTAAAGTTCAACCATCTTTGTTTCGTAAGCTTCTTTGTTGCCGTGTTTAAAAAGGTTGCACTGCCTACACTGTAAGTGAACCAGTTCTTCTTCAAACAAAACTGCATTTCCTCTCCCATCTATAAAGTGGCCTGCCTGACCCCCATACAAAGTAAATAGTGGTGTTACCCGCCCACAAGTAAAACACTTGCCCGTTTCCTTGGAACCCATACTTATAAGACCGTCCCTTAAACGAATGTACTTAGAAAACGCGCCCCACGCTTCTTTCTTGACTTTTGACTTAGTTATTGTTTTCTTTTTAGTCGGCTTTTTTGGCATGTCTTATGGCAATTTCAATCACCGAAAGGCGTTTTTCTACCTCAATTATACGATCTTCTAATAGGTCGTTCTTGCTAGGTAATTCGAAGTTCAGGTAGTCGCCGTTTTTGTCTACCTTAACGGTAACTTCCATCCCGGGCTTCCAATCGACCATCTTTTCTTGTTTCTTATATTTAAGGTCGAGTTCCTTATCTATGTAACAAGACATCTTCCTTCCGTCTTCGGCCATAATTATGACCATGTTATATCCCCTTCCGGTCTTACTTGTGCCGGATTTGGTTTCTATCGTTGCGATTTTTATCTTTTCTATCATGGGTTCCCTTCAGAATTAAATAATAAAGGCGGTGTTCGTGCTTTTTTATTTGTGTGTTCTTTACGGCAGTAAGATCTGGGGTTGCACGCATAGTCCTGGAAGGTTTTTCCGCAGAACTTACATTTGTAGTTAATCTTCATAATATCCCATCTTAATTAAGCTACTTCTATTCTTCCACTCGTACAGGTTCTTGGCCGATAAAAACGGTTCCAACTCGTACACGAATTCCTTATAAGTAAACGTGCCGTCCTCCGCTAAAGCCAAGCCGAACATCCCCGCCACTTCCGTGCCACACTCGGACAGTGCGTTCTTATAGGCACTTAGTTGGAGTTGTATTTCTTGAAAAAGTCTACCATCCTTTTGGGTCTTGACGTCTATTAAGTACTGTTTTCCACCGACGTCTACCAACATATCTAGTGTTCCGGCATATTGGTACTTTTTGCTTATTACTGTCCTTTCGTGTTCTATTACCTTGGGGTTATGGCTATTAATCCATGATTGAAAAGCGCGAGCGTACCCGCCGTAAATACCTCCTTGGCCTCTAACCTCGCCTATGTTTTCGTAAGCTTCTACAAGGTCGTGGATTGCAGATCCCCTGCCCATAGCTTTTTGTGACACGTCCTTACGGGCGGATATGGCTTCCTCCCTCGATATTTCGGGGTTTAGTATAACGGCATCGTAGGTTTCCCCACAAGCCCAATACAGCAAGGCGGCGCTCTTGTCTATTATGCCCAGTATTGTAGTTACCGAAATATATGGCTTTTTTTCTACCCAATACATCCCGGCGCGTTTTGTGTGTTTTTCGTTCATATTATTTATACCTTCTTACTAAATTATATTTTTGAACTATCTCAAACCACTCTTCCTCGGTGAAGATATCGCTTTTAAGGCGGTTACACATAAAACAAGCTAAAACTAGGTTTCCCGGCCTATAACCACCCCTAGCATCTTTCCTATCTATTTTGGTGTCAAACTTATCCTTAAACTCCCTACCGCAGTAGTGGCATGTCTTTGGTTGGGCTGAATACCAATCAACAAAATCTTCGGCACTTATTTCAAAATCTATTCCTTTCCCCTTGCAGGTCGCTTTTTTACTAGCGTACTTCACCTTAATTGGGTTTCGTTTTCTATATTCGTTGTTTGCTTTTCTCATCTTTTCTTTGTCCCTTAGTCTTTTAGTCATGTTGCCATTCCCCAGCTGGAGCTTAGGAATGGCCTCCAGCTAGGGTTTCCTTTCGTTAGAAGTTCTTTGTTAGAACCCCCATAAAGTTCACGGAATAATCGCACACTTGTAAGCCTTGTACGCCTTTGTTATATAGGCATATCGCTTCTACGAGGTCGTTTCCGTTCATACTTAACCTTTCTTCGAGCCAATCGTTGACCTTTTCGGTCACTTGCTCGAACGTATCGTAGCACTTGTTCTCGAAACTATTTTGCCTGTAGCCGTATCCGTTGAACTTTCCGCTTTCCTTACAAAAGTCGTTTTTCCCGGATGTACTTTCAAGAAAATAGATCGTCTTTAGTGCCGGACTTAGGTGGTACTGCTCTATGACCTCGATGTCCGTTTTAGGTTTGTTTTCAGCGTTCACTTGTTCAACAGTCAGTTCTTTTTTGGTTTCCCTAACAAAACCTATCCATCTAGTCGGAAATTGCCACTCATGTCCAGCTCTCCAGCCATGGTACCCTTCGGCACCGTAAGCTACACCAATAGCAACTAACGTTAAAACAGATAACAATCGAAACATCTTTCTTTTAAACGTAGTCTTTTCTTTCTTAACCCTTTTCTTTCTTTCGGGTTTTACAAAATCGGCTACGTCTATTTGTTTAAGTTCGTTCATGAATTATCACCACCTTCCGATTCTTTCCATGTATCATAAGCTTGTTGTTCCAAGACTTCTTGCTTTATATGATCACAGGTAGCGCAGTAGCCGGTTTCTTGCATAAAAGCAACCTCCACAGGATCTACCGGGGCTTTACCACAGCTACAGCGGTGTTCGTATAGAACCCACATCTTTGAGATATTATCAGAGTATCTTTTAAGGGAATCGGCAAAAGATTGTACCGTATCGGCAAGTTCGTGCTTTCCTTGGCTACGGTAAATATGTACGAGTTTGGCGGTAGTATTAGTCATCTTGGGCTTTCCTAATTTCATACTAAGGGTATTCTACACCCTAGTTACTTGTTTGTCAATACCCCTAATAACCGTTGGTAGAACGCTTCCGTTGCAACCCTTTTACCCGATCTAAGCAGGGATATGTACGAGTGGTCACACCCTACAAGCCGGGCTATTTCGTATGCTGACATCTTGTTATCAAGTATGTCTGATTCAAATATTGTTTCTTTGCGGTATTTCATATCTTTTTAAAACTATCTAGCTTATAAATACGCCGGGGTTTTTCTCCGTGAGTGTCGAAATATTCCCCTTCTTCTAACACAGAAAGCAGTTGATAAAAGATTTCGTCCGTTTCTTTATCAAAAATATATAAGTAACACTTGATACCTGTTTCCTTTTCAAACTGTAACCTGCGGGCAACTTGCCATCTAGGAAGTCCGTGACCGTCAAAGGGTGGTGATAAAAACCGGGCTTGGTGTTTACACTCAAACAAACACCACTCCCCATCTTTCTTTCCTATAGTATCGGGTTGAAATACTTCCCACCCATCGTCTTTTAAGAGTTTTAAAAGCTTTTGTTCACCTTCTATCCCTTCTATTTGTATTCCCATCAGACCTCGTTCCCCCACGATGACCAACCTTCCCTAGTATTTCTAGCAAAAAGTTCCACCTTACTTCCTAAGGTTCTGTCTTCAATATATTGATACATAATATCCGGTTTTTTGGAGTGTTCCCGTTTGGCTTCCGTAAAGACTGTGGGGATATAATCACCTTCCTGCTTAATAACCTTGCTTAAGATACCTTTATACCCTACAAGTAAAAGTTCGGTTCTTCGGTGGAACCCGTTGGAACTCCAACCCCCCACCTTGTCCCACGTTATTGTTATGTGGTACTTAAACCCCCAAAATTCCAACAAACGCAAGGCTTCGGGAAGGGTACTTAACGTAGACCAAAGAAACAAAACACAGTCTTCCGCCGAGATGCTTTTTACGTCTAGTTCCATAAGCTGTTGTTCGGTCATGGTTGGGTACTTATCTTCTAGAGGACTTTCCCACTTTTCCAAAACAAACGAACCTATATCCCACGGAGGATCCGCATAAATAACGTTATATTTACCTTCTATTAGTGGCAACGCTTGCGGGGTTTCTTTTTGTGCGGGTAGGTATTTTGTAACGAGTTTGTTCCATGTGATATTTTTTCCTTCCGGGATATCGTTTATATTGGGGTATTTTTCGTGAAGTTGTACCGCCCTGTAAACATCCCGATGCCCTACCCCGATGTTCTTTGACAGGTCTGTCAGGGAACTTTCGTTTCCTTTAGCGTATTTTTTGAAATTTTCATCTTCCCGGATTCTTTGCCCAAGTTCCCAATAACCCTGAACCAGCGCCCACCTAGATGTAAAAACCGCTTCCGTAACTATTGCCTTGCAGTCTTCCACTAAAAGGTCGTACCACTCCTGAATTTTCGCTAAATCCCTCATCTTTTCCTCCCGACCCGGGTTTCAATCATATTCATCCCGAACACCCACGCACCAAAAGCTATCCAATCTTCAAAAAGCTTTATTCTAATTGCCGTCCAAAGGCTTATATTTTTAATATTTCCCTTTCCACATACTCAAGGATCCAATCAACGCGTTGGAACCCCTTTCTTGTTCGCCCATTTTTTTTCAAAGAAATACGTTCGTAATCTTTTAAGATTTTATAAAGTTTATGTAAACAAAGTGGGTCTATTTGGCTCATATACACTTCCGTCGAATATTTTTAATACGTCGTCAGTGTACACCTTGTCGTCCGTCTTGTCAACGCCCGATTTAAAATACCGTTCGGAATACTGCTTCATAAGGGAGCCTAATTGTTCCGGCGTACATCTTCCGATCATCTTTTGTATTTTCCTAAAATCTGACTGTTGCTCGGTCATACGTCCTTTCTACCTATTCGGTTACAGGTGGGTTAGTACCTCGTTTAAGATACCTAATTATTTACGGCGGTTTCCGTTTTTTCCCGGTACCGTATCAGTCAACCTATCAGTTCGTGTGTCTTTAACTCGCACGAAGGGACACGACTTGTTTGACGTGAGTGGCTGTGTCCTTTAGTTCTACTTTGTTGGGTCTTCGTCTATTCGGTTACAGTTCGGTGTAGTGTGGTTACTTTTTTTGAGTGCCGACCACTTTCAACCTCCGCACTTACAAAACTAGCCCCCCAACCGAAGTCAGGGAGCTAGTTCTGTCCACCACGTTATCACTCAAGTTGACAAGGTGATAGTCGTTCGCTATAATATATATAGTTTTTTTCATCAAAGACTAATATACGCGCCGACGTTAAACGTGTCAAGAAGAATCCGCTTTCGGGCGGATTTACTTGTTATTAAAGGAAAAATACAGCCCGCAGAAGAATCCGCAGGCCGGGATGCTATACAATTGAAAGTAGCCTAGCGAAGAAGTCGTTAGACGTGCTAGTGACTCTGTATAACTGTCCAAACTTATTATTTCAAATTTCGGGGGTAAATCAATATGCTAATACATGACTTACCCCCTTTTTACTAAAAATCCAGTTTCACGGGAACATAGAAAGGTATCCACTCAGTCTTGATTCCCAAAAGCCCCGAAGCGTCCGTCCTCACTTCGCAGATGAGCCCACCCATATCAGGTGATAAACCCAGGCGCGTGAGAAAAGGAGTTTGGCTTTGGAATGCCCCCATGGAAAACGCTTCAATATTCCTATAGTGTGGGATGTGACATTGAGTGTGCCAGTGACCGACAAACAGTGCGTGCGGCTTCACTTCTGGGGAAAATTGCTCACAGATTTTTTGCAACTTGTAGGACCTTGCGTATGCAACGCCCCCCGCAGAATGCATTAGAGCAATTTTTAATCCCGCCAAGTGAATAAAAGCAAGATAATCTCCGAGGTATTCCATGTCCTCGCGTTCTTCGCAGATGGCTTTGACTATGTTGTAGCCATCCGTTTTCCAGAAGCTTTCGTCATGGTTCCCAAGAATTACTTTGGTTTTGATGCCTTCAATCTTGGGATAGTTTGCAACGACATACTCCCGTTGAGCATCTGCTCCGTGGAGGAATAATTCATACTCTTGGCCTTTGTAGACCTTGGAACCATCCACGAGGTCGCCGCAGTGCAGGACAAGTTCAATTCCACGTTTCTTACACAGCTTGTAGAAGCTGTGAAGGTGTGTGAGTTGCTGATATTTGGAACCGATTTGGGTGCAGGAAATAACTGCGAATTGATAGGTATTTCCCTTCAGCTTGGTCAGGTCGAACTTAAAAGTTTTTCCCGACACCGCAGGAGGGACTTTCGATACGAAATATCCTCTTGTTTTTAACTCTTCAATTAGTTGGGCATTCGTTAACTTCTCCATGACATCTCCGCTATAGTACTGTGTAGTGAGTCGCAACGAGTGTGTATTTCACACAGTTTAGGTATTCGTCTTGGTGCATATTTGCCAAGGCCCTATCCTGTGCAGACTGCAGACAGGTCGAGACACCGTAGAAGAAATAAATTTCTTCCCCTAACATAACTTCGAGCGTAACTGCGAAAACCACAATATTACCCACCTCTCCTCCTTATTGGTTCGCACTCCTCATAACACACACGGCAGAAAACTCCCACCTAGTTAAATCAACGCCTTTGGAACGGGCGTAATTTATTAACCCTATGGAATTTTCTACATCCCATGCGTCGGCTTCGGCGTCTTCTGCAGTAAAATGCTTTATAACGCCGTCAACGTGGCACTCTTCATTACCGCACACAAATACCATTCTCCACCAATACACTTCACACCTCCTGTGTTGTCAACGTACCTTTCCTAAACTACTTCCTCTTATTTGAGGGTTTCATCGTCTTTTTTTTCTTTGTCTTTTCCATCTCTCTTGTCATCATTCTTGTCATCTTCTTATTCATCATAGAAAATTCTCCTTTAAATAATTACTTTATGGCGTTAATACGAGTCTTTATTTGAACAACGAAAACAAGTAACAAGTTCGCGACGGATACTTTCGCGAATGTTATAAGGTCTAAAGATTTGGTTCCTAAAAGTGCAGACGATAACTCGTTTAAAAGCCCCGCACCGATTAGATAGGTCGATACTTTTATCTCCTTGGGGAGTTTTCCCCACAATTCTTTGATTTTTTCAAGCATTAATTACCACCTCCCCATCTTCTAAACATTTCATTAAACAACGCTCTAGTTTCGTAGATAAACTTCCCGTCCTTTTTGGCGTTAAGTGGGGTTACGTTTTCGGAAAGTGCTTTTTCTAAGGTTATTATTCTGGCGTTTGCTGTTTCTAAGTTCTCTGTGGAGGTTGTAAGTAATTTTTCCGCGTCCTTTGCTACTTTTTTCCATCTATCCCTCGAGTCTCGCACCCCATCTAGCTCTATGTTTAAAGCGTCTACGAGGTCCGTACACGCATTTTTTTCTCCAAGAGCAATAAGTAGGCCGTCGGAGATAGCACTCGCCACCCTACCCATCTCGTTGTGGAGGATTTCGTAGTCCCTAGGCTTTCTATTTCCAACTCCGCACTCGATTATGACGCAGGGAGTTTTAGGTGTTAGAGACGACCACATGTAATAACCTCTCGTGTTGGCGTTAGAGCGTTTAGGCATGTTTTTTATCCCCGTTCTATCGAAATAGGTCTCCGCGAGTACTGCAGCCATTCGTTGGGATTCTTTTGTTGCTAAATCCATTGTTGGGTCGGCAAAGTCCACAAATCCACCGGAATCGTTGTAAATATCAGCATCGTAATGAACTGCTAAAAAGATGTCCCAATCGGTCTCTACTACCTTTGGATCTTCGTTGGCCTTTGAACCCGTTTGATAAACCACCACCCCCGCGTTTTCGAGGAGCTTAGCTATCATAGGAACTATAGTTGTTGTCCACCTTTGTTCCCCGGGGGCACCTGTAGCTCCGGAAGTGATACCCCCGTGTCCTGCCTGAAGTACTATTTGTTTCATTTCTTAACCTCCAGTTTCTTGCCATCATCTCGAACCGACTCGAGACGAAACGCACGAATAGAGATAAACAACGGAATTAAGAAAACGGGTAGTGCTGTAGTAAGGTAAACGTGCGCCTCTGCATTTGTCATAAGTGCGAACGGTATAAAGGATTGGTATATCATATCTAAACCTAGAAAAAGAAAGAAATAAGATAGTATGGAAATAATCTTAGTCGGTTTAAACTTGAAATACCCGTAGCGGTATAAGAAAAACGTTGCTAAGGATTCTACGCCGACTAGCAGAAAAATAGGGATACGAAGAAGGGTTGCGTAGTACAGAATAGTTAGGAGCATACTATTTACCCAAAAAGGGCAAGAATTCTAATACCCTTCCCGCACCCGCCAGTACGATTAGGGCCGATACTACGGCCACGATCACCCACTGCAATATTGATACAACGGACTTATTGGAAGAAATTAAATTCTTTATAGCCATATAATTGTCTCCTTCTTTTGTTGCGTGCAGGACGTTAAAATCATTAATATTTTGGAGAGCGTTTTTTACCCCCTCAAAGGCCTGTATATTTCGTTCTTGTTGGTCTAGTATTATTTTAAACAACTCGTCTTTATTATTCATTTATAGAAACCCAAAGAAACCGCCACCAGGATTGTGTATAAGTATTACCTCGGCCTGAGTCAGTGCCCTACTAAAAATAGCTACATCGTCGACATTACCGTTGAAATAATAGGTCGCGGAGGAACCCCGTCCAATAATCCTCGCACCCGCACTTGTTCCCATATTTCCTGTCGTATTTTGTGACGCAACTAGAATGCTGTTCACATAAATCTTTTCCTGCGATCCATTATAGGTATAAATAACAGAGTTATAAAAATTAGAAATTACAACACCGGCAGAACTCGCAAAGGAGCCATCTACGCCGTTAATATTAAATTGAGCTAAAACACTCCCGTTATCGTTTATGAGCAAACGACTTCTCGTGGCGTCTCTTTGATCGTGCCAAAGCCCTCCATAACCCCCCCCATGTGCCCCCAACGGCATGCAGTGCGCAACAAAGGAGAAACCGTTTGTGAAATTCGGCACTGCTGTACCGACAGAAATGAAACTAGAAGTTCCGTTAAAACCGGCGCCCTGGTTGAACTTGCCTTTTACCGCACCGTAGGTAATGCCTGTGTCGGTACCGTTGTTTGATCCCTTGCTGTCATTGCTATTGCCTTCCATTTTCCAATAGGAAACGATGTTTGCGTCATTGAATAAAGGAAGGTTTACCAATTCCGCCATTTATATGCTCCCAATACAATCCCAAACAGTGTTCGCGTTATTACGTTGAAATAGTACGCGCAACATAGTAGACACTGTGGTGGTAGCCGGCAGAGCCACTGTAGTTGCGGAAAAAGATGCGCCCCATGTTATGGCCCGCGCCGTACCGTTGTCCGTTATCTGAACTTCGATCATGTCCCCAGCGACCGGTGTTCCCGTTAGATTTGTTGTCATAGAAGTTATAGCCTGGGCGAGTCCCGTTATCTGGAAAATATCCCCGCTGTCTGTATTTATAGTAGGTGTGGCACTTTGGGTAGTTACCACAACACGTTTGGATATACGTTTGTTGGTAAATGTTTGTGTGTGGTCTTTAAATACAAATTCGTCATTTCCTGTCAAAAGTGGTAACGCTACTGTTCTATCAGCGGCAAGTTCGCAGACAGAAAGTATGTATTGATGATCCGAGGAAGTATCGTTAATTTGAGGAAGTGTTAATACAGAGCCGGATTTATGCGTTCCATCTTGATTGTGCGCGACAAGTAACCCATCTATCAGATCATTCCACCCAACGTTAGTTATCAGTATTTCGACCACAGCGCCTGCTAAATGTGCCTGCGCGGTTCCCTCTGCGCCGCGTGTGGCAGTCACGAGGTTAGAACCACTAACTACACCCACAACAGTTTCCTCAAGTGACGGAGTTTTAGTTCCCGCAGAATCCACACGGTCGATTACTGCAACCACTGCGGTGTCGGTGGGAAGCCCTGTAGCCGAGGAGAGTGGGATGGTAGTAACTACTGCGTCCGAGACCCCTCCCGAGCCTATCTGTCCAACCCATTTCCTAGCTCCTTTTTTAAATAAATCCGTTGAGCTTGCAGCTATTTTACTATCCTCTTTTCCGCGTTTAATTTATTATGACCCCAGCCCCTAACGCCCGACGGCACGGGTCTACCAAAAGTAATTCCATAGTGGCACTTAGCGCACAATGTTCTACAGTTGTCCATATTGAATCGTAACTCGACATATTCCGACCAAGACTGAATATGATCGACTTGCAAATCAACACCTCGCGCCCCGCACATCTGGCATGTGTAGTCGTCTCGTTCGAACACCCCTCTTTGTATAGTTCTCTGAAACCTAACCCTTTCGAGCCTGTCTTTAGATTGTATCCCGCCCCTCCGCGCCGGATTCTTTTCCCCCGCTAACTTTCCCCTCAAACTTTGGCTAAGTTTCCTTTTTGTTTCCTCGGACATGCGCTTTCCTTTATTCCACGGTATGTGTCCCAACGCACTCTTATTGCCGATATTATCGCCTTTCTTAAACCTTGTTCTCCCGGTGTTCTTACACCCTTCGGGTACAGATGTTCTTCCAACTGCTTTCTGTGCGATACTTAGGTTCCTCAACCCTTGCGGCGTTCTTTTATAAATTCCCTTAGGCATAGTAAACAAAAAAAAGACCAATCACCCCAAGGTTCTTGGTCTGTCTAACCGCTCATGTTAGCAAAGATATTGTAATTTTATAACCTCCGTACATAATTGTCAATTTTACGTCCAACTAGATGGCAGTCTACGTCTAACCAAAGTGCCCTTAGATTGAAGAGATAGTATGGTAAAATCCGTGTCCGCCGTGCTGGAAGAAACCTTGTACTGAATGTTGTACACCTTAGCTCTTTTTCTGATAGCCTTTTTAGTTGTGGCCTGTGTAAATGTCGATGGTGCGTCCACAAGAATTATTGCCCAACTCCCCGCCCCCCCCGAAGTGTTTGTCTGCGTTTCAGAGAAATGATTCTCACCAAATAAATCGGTACCAATACCTGTGTTAGATCCAAAATCGGTTATGGTCGCTGTAGCGATTGTACTGAAACTGTTGGACTTGCCAATTCCCAATACTTGAAAGTTTATAGCTCCGCGCGGGTTTCCAAGCTCCAGAACAGTCTCTTTTAGATTCAAAATATCGGTTTTTACCTTGGACACCGGGATAAGCGGAGATAAATATGTTTGTGTAAAAGCAGCTCCAAAATCGTTAAGTATGTTTTCTGAGATCTCTACCAATCGAGTTCCGGTCGTGGGAATACACAAAAACTTCGTATCCTTCGATACTGTAGTATATTCAAGGAACTGTTTAACACCAAACGACCAATCAACCGACCAGTTTGCTCTTTCGTCGTCCCACACGATAACCCGGTCATTCCCTGAACTCGATGTGGGAACCGATATAAAAACCTTAGCATCGTAATAATACGAACAAACAGTGTTCATTTTAGCTCCAGACAAGCTCCTCCAGTAGGGACGAATGTTTTGAGACTTTTCATTTGTTCGCAGGATACCGTAATAATTCTTTTCGCTACCTAAATCAAACCAACCCTTCCTGTTTGGGAAGGCTAGATTATTCGGGGTAGCAACAACCCCCAGTGCTGACTCAGTACCAAACGACCCCACCACCTTTGTTGCGGACGGCACCGAAAAAGATGTACTCCCAACAGTAGCACTTGTGATGGTTATCTGCCAGACGGCTCCCCTGCCGTCGGGAGTTCTCGATAAAACCGTGGCTCTACCCTCACCGGTACCACTCTGGTAGTGTTTTACTGCAACAGGAATCTCGCGCCCACCCTTTTCCAGATTAATCCAACCGCCGCCATAAAAATCAGAGAAGTTTCCAATAAAAGAACCCGTCCCCGAGAAATATACCTTGTACATGTCCGCTGTGTTGTTGGTTGCCCAAACTCTATTACCCGACAGAACCATGGAGATAAATTTTGGTGCTCCGGTAGTATTGGCATCAGGAACCTCTATATAAACATTCAGGTCGTTTGTGCCGTCATCGGTAAAGTTTGTTACATCGCTGTTCCCTAGGAGTACCTCATAACCGGATTGATCTGAGAGATATATCTGATATCGGGTAGCGCCAGATGACGCCGTCCAAGACCATGTTAATTTATCCGTTCCCGCGACCCAACTATCTCTGGTCTTATTGACCGTGATCGAGGCTTCGGTAGATCCCACAGTTTCACCCACGCTGTTAAGCGCAGTAACCTGAGCGTAATATGTATAAATACCGCTAGTAAGCCCCGAGGCGACCCGAGATGCTGTCAGATTGGTTGGGGCTGATATTTCTGTGTACGTGGTTAAAACCGACCCATCATACCTGGTCAGTGAGTCCGTTCCGTTGGCAATATACAAATATCCGGCGATTTGCATGAAGTAACACTGTATTCCTGCGGTAAAACTTGCGCCCGTTATTGCGGTGAGAGTCCCCCCATCAGTAGATTTATAAGCAGTGCCGTTACTGATAGTAATTAGTTCCGTGGTTCCGTCGGATTTCACATACTCGGCCGCACCATCGATTGTTGCGGGGTGGGATGCACCGTAGTAATTTCTACCCCAGCGTGTTTTCCACAAACCGTCCTGTACCTGCATGAGGTTGGTGCTTTGAACCGCAAATTTCGGACTCATTCGCGCCTCCTGCACCAAAGAGGAGTTACCCCCGGAAAAATCATCGATTCCGATGGTTATTTCTTTTTGTCCGCCGTTTCCACGACCTGTAAAACGCATTTAAACACCAAACCCGTCATCTGCGGGACTAAATTCTGTACTGTCCTGCAACCATGCGGGAGCGACGTTCCGCGTTCGCATGCCCTCTAGTTTCTGCGTAGCTATTCCAAGGGCAGATGTATCCCCCTCGTCTTTTTTAAGCTCTGATAGAACATAATAAACTGCGAACATGGGGTCGGCCATCTCAAACACGGATGCCCCCGCGGTTAGTTTGGTAGCGTTCTTGTAGTAATTATAGGAAATAGTGTAATTTGCGGGAAAAGTGCTAGAAAGATTCGGATTAAATTCCAGAGTTGGCGAACCGTCTAGGAGGAAATAGCACCAGTGGGATGTATCATTCTCCAAAGTCTGTGCCTTTTCTTGGGATATTACCTTATATGCGACTTTATTCGTCCCAGAACCCAGCCACACATAACCACTAGCAGGAAACTTAAAATCTGTTGGGCACGCATAAGACGTATCTTCCGCGGACGTAGTTTTATCCCCCGTCGCAGCATCGGCCAACTTAACAAACAACTCCTTCCACAACACACCCTCCTCGTTTTCCCAGATATTGACGGCAACATTCAAGAGTGACAACCAAACAGTAAAATCCTCATCTCCGGATGATGGTGCCGATGAGTCAGATTCATAAAGACTGTTTATATATGTAATTGCGTCAGAGACGGTATCAATGATTTTTGCCATAAAAAAAGACGAGCCTTGTGCCCGTCCGACCTACCATCCTTGTAGGTAAAGATTAAGTAAATTATATATTTTTAAACAAGCTTTGTCAAACCACCCGCCAACGTATTAATAAATTTAACAGGTTTGGGCTGTGCGTACTTTTTGACCTTAAACCCCAGTGATTTTTTAACACCGCGCGTCTTTATCACAGCTGACTTCGGTTTTCTGAATTTTATAGACCTTATCTTTCTGGCTTTGTTTATTTTAATATTGCTGATACGTCTTTTAACCTTGCCCATAGATATCTTGACGCTTTTCTTCCCCGACACAAGTTTCATTTTGGCTAGTTTAGCTAATTCTTTTCCGGCTTGTTCTTCCGTCACCTGTCCGAGTTCGTAAAGTTTATAAACATCGTTTGCGCGCTTGGTTATCTTCCCGTTATATTGAGATTTGGCTTTCCTGTCTAGCTCAGTAATTCCTGTAAGTTTGGGTGGGGTTAGGTCGGGATTTAGGTTTATGGATTTGACCTCACCACTGCTATTGTCGTAGTAAATATATTTTTCACCCGTGTTTTGTGCCTGACCACCCTCCCTTACAGCCTCGCGTACCTTTGTTTCTTCTGCATTTTTAACCCTTGTTTCCATTATCTCGTTATAGGTAGACTCCTTGTCGGAAGAACCCCTAACTACCTCGGATTGCTTCTCGCTTAAAGGGCGCTTGTTACCCTTGAAGTACTCTTGCGCTTCGGGGACTGAGTACTTACCAAATACACCGGCTTGGGCATAGTTCTTTAGACTCTTATCGATTAAGTATTGTGTATCGCCACCTTTAGTTTTTGATTCCCCCTCGTGAACCGCGGTAAGACCTTCTATGGTTCGTTTAATTTGTTGTCCACCGAACGGGGGTACAATTTTGGCAAGCGGATCCTGCAAACCTTTTGCCACCAATAAACCACTTCCGTACCTAGTCGGGTCGCCTTCACCAAACAAGTCTTTTCTTGTAGGGAGCTTGGTATCCCCCACAGTAGCACCATATTCGGGGTACAGCGCGGCAACAGACTGTCCTCCTGGAACATTAGATAACACTTCCCCAGCTTGCCTTCCTGCCAGCTTTAATGCTCCTATTTTTTTATCTTCTTCTGCTCCGTATGCTTGTAACCCCTCCACAAGAGCATTTATGGGGTCAAAACTAACATCGGAGCCACGAATTTCTTTTGCTGCGCGGTTCATAAAGTAAGACGCTACGGCAAAAGTTGCTAATTTTTGGAATTGTTTTTCATCAACCCAACCCTTCATTACATACCATAGATTTCCCACCTCAAGCTGAAAAGGTGCTACAAGCTGAAACACCCTATCCTTTTGTAATATGGGGACCTCTCCTATTCCCCTACCCGCCACCATTGATTCTGTGGCATCATCAGCATATTTAATTGCGTTGGGAGCATTTTCTGCTAAAGCCTTTGCATAGTGTGAATTCCATATAAATTTGGTTCCTATTTCATCTCCAATAGTTACTAACCATTTAGCCATATCACGGGCATTATCGATTAACCCCGTATTGAAACCTGAGAACGGGTCCGAATATCTTTCTCTTACAAACCTTGACTTGTTTATAGGAGTTTTATTTGAAAATATATCTGCTAGAGTGCCTCCGAGTCCTTTTATAGCATTTTTTGGTCCGGCGTTTGCTATACCTTGGGGTATATTAAATAACTGAGCTACAGAAGATGATGCATTCATTAGAATTACATTTGCCTTAATCCTGTTGTTTAACCAGTTAAGTGCGCGCATTGCCTTCCTTCCACCCGGTATATATTTTTGAAATGCTCTATCTATAGGTCCTGTTTTTCCTGATAAGTCGTTGGCGAAATCGTTTAAGTATTCGATAAAATTGTTAAGCTTGCCCTTATTTACACCGTCTAGTGTGGCTTGTTCTAACTCGCTAGATAGATTTCTAAAGTTTTCTATGTTTGGGTCTATGTGTTTGGCGTACATGGCCTTTTGAACATAATCTATAAACCCACCCACTGCATCGTATGTTGTTTTATCGCCCCCCCTGCGTTGTGCAAACGATAACCACTTAGACTTTGGTTTTGTATCTGCCGATATACCCGCAAGCGTAGATTGAACCCCCGAAGGAGACTCGAAGATATTTTTAAGCCCTGCAACACCTTCCTGCATTTCCTTGAAATGCCTATAGTAGTCAGCTCGTTTAGGGATAATCTTTTCGGGGTTGTTGGGATATATCTTTGCCCTAGACTTGTTTACATCATCTATAAGTGTGTTGTAAGCATTTCTAAAGAACTTATCCGCACCAACAATCTTATCCGCAGTACCTTTTCCAAACTTGTTTATTAGTCCTTCGTAGGATACTTTCTTTTCTCCAAATAACTGAACCATCGCTGATATTTTGCTACCTTTTTGTATTCCTAAGCTTTTCAACGACTTGCTCCAAGACTCTAGTTCTCTTGTCATCAAGTCTTTTCCTCTATAGAACGGCTCTATGACCTCTTTTTCTACCTCCCCGTACCTTTTGTCGAAAACTGCCTTGAAATTACGTTTTACTGTGTCAAATCCCTTAGCGATGTTCCCAATATCTTTTAGCTCCTCTATGTTCTTTGCACCAACACCTTTTGTGTTACCCTCAATGCCTTTTCCAATAATATCTAACTGCTCGCCTGTGGTTTTTATCTGCCCGGACTCTCTTTGTGATTTGTACCACCTGTTATAATCGTCTTTAGCGGCTCTTTCGGCATCTAGTTTGGCTCTTTGAGCCAGTTTTGCCTTACCGACACTATCTAATTCTGAGGACACGGCGTCAGTTTTTATAGGTTCGTTTCCGAACAGTGTTTTTGTGCCTTTTAGGCCCTCCTGTGCTATACTGTCGCCATATGGAAGGTCGGGAACCGAACTCTTTTGAGAAGTGGGTGCTTCTAATACTTGCTTTGGTAGTTCTCCTTGCGGCTGCGTGGGGAGGTTTTGGTTGGCTACTTTCAATGGCTTTTGCTCTAACGCCGGGGTTTGGCCTTTGGAAGTTACACGGGGGGTCTGATTAACATCCGGCTTTATATTTATATCCGCATTTAGATTTGCAAATCCCCTTTGGTCTTTAGCTGCACTCTCGGCATACTTACCGAAGTCTTTAACATAAACTTCAAGGTTCTTGATTGCTTTAGCGAGTGCTTCTTTATCCCCACTCTGGATAGCCTTAACAATCGCCTGTCGGTGTCTTGGATTTGATAGTGCCTTATATACCCGCTCCTCTCCCCTACTTAAAGCTACGTTGGTAACAAGGTCTAGCGCCAGACCAAGTAATGGGTGTGATTCCCTTATACCCAGCGCATCTGATATGAATAGGTCTTTTGCGTACCCCCTAAAATCAAGGTTGGGTATGGGTTTACCCTCTTTTATGTTTTTGAGCGTCTCAAACGCCGAGTTTTCTGCTAAAGTTGTTACCCTATTAAACATTCTGGGTACTACAACCCCGCTTTTTTTCCCAAGTCCTTGCCTAAACTGCGCATATGCCCCCTGTAACAAACCCCCACCCATTTCAAGACCACCCTTAAACATTTGTTGATTCAAATACTCTTTCTGTTGGGGAGTAGTCGTATATTTTTTAAGCATTGCGTTCTGACCTAACTTGAAACTACCTTTTGCAGTATCCCTTCCACCGGATAGCGCTATAGCACCTGTTCGCAGTTCTCCTAAACCAAGATTACCGATCGCCTTTAATGTCTTCGGTGCTTTGCTTCTGCTTAATGTGTCTGAAAGGAAATCAACCTCGCTTGAAAGGTCGCGTTTGTTATTCCAAAAGTCTTGGATATTGTTTTGTACTGTACCTATAGCTTGAAAGGGTTTAGATGTAACTACTTTGTTGGCAAGGGAATTACCCCGATAGGGATTAACAGCGGTTTTTACCTGCTGTATTGGCTTGTTTAGTATGGTGCGCACACCCTCGCGCATACTCGCGGGCAACTGTTGCGTTTTCACCAAACCCCTGATGAATGGGTTATCGTTACCCCAGAAATTATCTCCCTGGTTTGCCTCGGGGTTGAAGTAATCCCTTATCTTTTTAGAGAGATCTTTTAAAGAAGGCATCTTTTATGAAAACCTTCCGTTATCAACCAAACAAGTTGTTTCTATCTCTCTCATCTTCTCCACCATAGTTGTATGCATAAGCATTTCTATTGCCTTGTGCCACGACCGGTTGACCAAAGATGTCTGTCGCCTGTGGTAGGTTGGGGCTTATCTCGGAGACTTGCTGCATGGTAGATTTTAGCGTAGATATATTATCGGATACACGCATAGCCCATGTATCCAATGCCTGTTTTTTGGTTACAGCCTGTTGATTAATATCGTTCAGACTCTGGATGGCCTGGTCTAACAGACTTTTAGACAGTGCCTGCAGGTCTTGTGACTTTCCCAACTGACCCTGACTTTTCAAGGAGGCTAGTTGGTTTTGCGCGTCATTAAACCACATCGCAATCTGTTGTACCTGTTGGTTTTTCGCCTCTGATAGATTATTAACCTCTGTGTTGTAAATATTATTCAGATTTGTTTCTCTTGCGTTTATATCAGCAAGGATGTTTGCTGTTTCATTCATCACTCCCGACCTTTGTTGGGTACCCATTTTATTTAATGCGTAAGAATACTGGTCTGCGGCCGAACTGTCTCCCGCACCGCGGGATCCTAAAAATATGTTTCCCGCCATAAAAGCGTTTCGTATGTTTTCTGAAACATCGCGTAAACTTCGAGTCTGGTTTTGCTCTGCCGAAGTCCTGTTTTGACCGAGGCTTTGGAGTCCTTGCTCCCTCTGCAAATTTAACGATCCTAAACCCTGTTGATATTGACTGTTGGCCATACTCTCCTGTGCTAACCTCTGTCCAGAAAGTCCGGACAGTTGGGAGTCTAAACTACGCACGTAATTGTCCCACCCAGAGGATATATCTCCTCTTAAACGTCTTGCGCTCTCGTCTATACTCTCGGGTGTAGAACGATCTGTTTCTCTGGGCATTACGTTAGGTGTGGTGTTTCTCGGAACGCCACCACCTGTAGTCACGCTCGTACTTGGAGTATTCGATCGAGATAACAGGTTACTACCAGTAGTATTGTAAGGACTGACTGCCTGCGTGGCTATTTGATTGGCCGTAGTCCTATTTATTGGGTATTTTCGTGCTGTTTGTACAGAACCCTTTTTGCCACCGAAGAACTCGGTTATACTTAACTCCGGGAGACCCCTCCAACTTCCAAATCCTATTGCCATATATAACGTACCTCCTTTTTAAATAAAAAAAGACCTCTCCACCCCAAAGGTTTCAAGGTCTGCGTGTTGCTCTTGGCAACCGAAAGACACCTATATTATACACCTAGATATAAATAAATCAAGAAAGAACCGATTTGAAAAAATCTGCATAAAGTTTAATGTTGTCTTTCATCTGATGTGTGTTCTCAACCGTCTCGAAAGCGTTCTCTGCCATACTTTTCCTGAGCTTTTTATCTTCTATGAGCTTTTTAATACTTTCGTACCAACCGCTTGCGGTGGTAGCCAAAAACCCATTGGTTCCGTGATTGACCGCCTCGTTGTACTGACGTATGTTACTCCACACCCCCGGTTTTACGGCACTACTCGCCTCAAGGTATTTAATGGATGATTTACATCTATTGTAGATGTTGTCGTCTAGGGGTGTTACTATAATATCTGCCTCATCCATGAAACCCGGCATTCTTTCCCCAACCCATTTGTACAAATCCTGATGTCCGTAGCTATTCTCATATCGTTGCCCCCACCTGTATTTATATTTGGGAATCAAGGCACCCACAGTTTTTAGAGTAACGTTGGGATACTCTTTCATAATCATATCTATTCCCCTCGCAAACTCCTCGCTTTGCAGGTCGATAAAGTGGGACGTGCTGCCGAAATGCACAAGGCGTATGTCAGCCGTATCTTTAAAAGGTGACCTGTGTGTGTACAGATTATCCAAATCTATATAATTCGGGAACACCACTATCTCGGAAACGGATTTATCGGTATTGTGCGAAATAGCGTTTCTCAAATACTTGTTGGTAGTAGTTATGTAATCTACCTCGTTGCATATTGCAGTAAAGTTGTGTAGATTCTCCGAACCTTTTTTGAACGCCTCATAAACTGGGTTATCTGGCAGTATTCCCCAGATAAGATCATCCACATCCATTATCAAAAGTCTGTTAAACTTCCTTGCCATAAGCCCCATTTTGGCAAATTCCCACGACATCGCCGTATAGTTAAAAAATATAATATCGTGCTTTGAAGCTACATCTAACCAGTCCAGTGTCTTGTGTTTTCTGGGATCGTATACATGTACTACAAACTTGGTATCAACATCCTTGTAACCGTTTAAGTGCCTTGCCGGCTGTATTATCCGCGCAAAATCTACCCCGGACGTACGTTCCAAAGATTGATGGGACGGCAGTGCAAAAATACGTATAGTTTTCATCTCTGCGTATCCTCCAGGAACTTATCCAACTTCTTATCGAAAATCTCTCTCAAGCCAATGTAGTGTCGCCTGAAGGCACCCACGTTGAATATCTCGCCCGGGTCCGCACCAAAACTCATGCCGTCAGACCCAGGCTCATACTTATTGGTGTAATCCTCCTTCGAGTAGGTTTTGTTAAACATGACCACACGACATCCGCACAACCTAGCAACCTCCGTCATTGCCGAAACAGGGTCGTAACAGTACATTACTTGGCACTCGTTTAGCAGATCTGCCAGCCCCCCCTGATTCCGTGCTAAAGAACGATCGACAATAATCGCCCCGGGCTTGTGTAAACCTAAATCCTCGCCCTTTCCCACAAACACCGCCCTCTTATCGCGGGCCCTGTGTTGGTCTTTAAATATGTTCGTGTTTATCACAGGTAAGAACATGTAATGATCGTCATTAGTATCCCCGAACAGTCTTGAAAAGTAGTAATTATGCTCGTTCGGATCAATTTCCTTTAATCCCCCCCCCTGTCCGCTGGACATGACACCTAGTTTATTCAATATATATCTCACCACCGTACCTGCCCCGACGGGATTGTCTGCTACTATCTCGGGGTATACCGCAACCACATCACCTGCCGGATATTGGTTCATATATACTTCCACCCCCCTAGCCAGAAGGTGCCCATAAAGACCAAACATTACTTTTATCCCCCCACTAACAGGGTCATAGGGAGGGGAAACAAGTACGTATGGTTTCATTTTAAATCCTCCTTACAGCAATACTATTACCACCAAAAGCAATTTTCTTTGCCCACACTCTAACCTCGTCGGTAAGTGGCATGTTATCGAAATCTAGTTTAGGAAAAACATTTCCCCTAGCAAAGTGGTAGGCAAACACCTGCTCGTTCTTGCACATCAGCTTGTCATCCTCTATATAAAACAGAGGTTCCCGACCCAAAGACTTACAACCGTAGTAATCCTTTTCCTTGTCAAATACCTTCAATTTCAACTTAGATATTTTTGAATCATTATAAATCAACAAATTTAGAGTATCGTTTTCCTTGCGTAGGTACTTCATTGCTTTTCGATTTATCTTTTGCCATGCTTTCCAGAAATCTGGGTGCGTTGAGGCAACCATACCCGCCTGTAGATACATCTCCTCGGTAATGTTTTCAAAACTAGCGTTCTCATAATCGTTGTAGTTCCATACAGCACCCACATCATAATCTGTGTTGTCAAACACCTCGGTTAGGCGTCCACAAACTAGCGTATCGGCGTCTATGTTTACGATTAAATCATACTTATCGACCAAAAGTTCCGCCAAAAACGGCTTGGCTTGATAAAAATTGATATTTTTCTCAGCGAACAACTTATCTACGACATCCTGCCGAAAGACTATCAAATCAATGTCGGGATGAAACCGGACAAAAGAGTTAATAAAAATGTGCGTCCCGACGGGGTAGAAATATCTGTCGTCTGCTACTGTAAATGCGCATTTTCTTTGCATAGATTAAATCCTCGCCACAAAATGTTGGTTCGGATACTCAAAATATCGGTATCCTAAGTTTTCCAAAATATTCTTAACTGGCCTATCGTGGTACTCACCAACAATAGTTCTGACCAAGGTTTTAGGAAACGCACTATTGAATAGTTCCACCTCATCACCCTCTATGTCGATTTTCAATAAATCCAGCACAGGTATCACGTGTCCCGACATAAATTCGCCGAGGTTTAAAACACGCTCTTCATATAACCGAACTTTGTTAAGTTTATTGTCTTTTATAGTTTGTCTAAATAAATCTAGGCTACGCGTATCTTTATCGACTGCGTGTATCGTGCTGGCTCTGGGATAGACCCATAGGGAAAACGCCCCTATATTACAACCTAAATCCATAACCACAAGGTTATCAAATACAGGAGAATACTCTCCATTTTCCAGAACCTCCCAAATATACCTGGTCGTGTCTAAATGAATAATCATCTGGTAAATAAAACCACTATTGCTGAACATTCATAACGTCTTGCCTGAAAACCCAGCCTAAGCATGTGTTCAACAAGAAGTTGCCACGTGGGGTAATGAAACTCTACTTCAATCGCCTTAATCTTTGGAGCTATTTTGATAAATCCCTCGGATCTTAGAATTTTGTCCTCTGCCCCCTCTACATCAAACTTTACGAAATCCACCTCACCGATTCCGTTCTGCGCCATAAAGGTATCAAACGACATTGTTTTTACCCTTTCCCCACCCTGGCCGTAATCGTTGGTGATAGAATTGCACGTAAGGTTGTTGGGTAGGAAGTTTATCGTGGCGTCTCCATCGCTATCGGATAAGGCCAAATTAAAAACCTCCACATTATCCCACCTGTTGAACTCTTTGTTTTTCCTAAGCGCCTCAAAATGCATAGACGAGGGCTCGATAGCATAAACCTTTTTAGCATAATCCCTCATAAACTGCGTTACAACACCTATATTTGCCCCGACATCGATTATAACCATATCCTTTTTCTGGTTTAGAACATCGGCGTAGATACTATCAAAGTATATTTCTTTATATATCCACGGAATATATAGACTATCAAACTTTATAGGACTCTTTTTTGTACCCTTCGGGTAGTATAGTGCGCCTAACATAGCTATCTCTTTCTATTATTGGGAAATATTTTACTTATCACACCCCAATTAGATTCCTTGTCCTTTTGTAGGTGGCATTTATGACATAAAGATTCCCAATCATCTAAGTCACGTTTATACTCATAACTTATATTAGACCACTCAAACGGGGGTTTGTGGTCGTCCCCTCTTGCGCATCTATCCGCACTTCCTAGTTTACTTCTAACCCAATCGTGAAGAGCATCGTAGCCAACTAAATCCCCTTTCCAATTGTGTGGGGTATGTCCGGCTTTAAATTCGGTATCCGGAGACTGGTGGATTCCCTTTAGTCCTGTATTCCACGGCTTAGCACCTTTCTTGAAAGCAGTACTAGGAACTATCCCTGTTTTCTTGCCAGTATTCCATGCAACGTGTCCCTTCTTAAAGTGCGTTTTACCTGTATTATATTGCGGGTGTCCCTTAGTAAACGGCATGTGTTTATATTATCACAGTCCCAACCATGTTACAACTACCTTATCAACCCTATAAAACTTGCCTCATCGTGTTCCACCATGTACTTAACCATTGTCGGTATTTGTTCCTTAGATGTCGGGTAATGTTCCATCAATTGGCACGAGTGTATAAACTCCTGTGCCTTAGTTCCATCGTGACTATATCCATCATGCCTGTAGTTGTCGCCTACCCCAGAGCCTACAAGCCTTACTGCGATGTTCTCGTGAGCCAAGTACAACGATATGGTTTCAGCGGCACGCAGAAAAAAACTGGTTATCGTATACACAAAAGGCTTCTTGCCCTCCTGTGCTAATCCTACGGCAATATCTAACATCGCCTGCTCGGCAGCTCCACAGTTTATGAATCTACCCGGGAACATGTTCTGTATTTTATCGAACATGCCGTATCCCAAATCCCCCGTCAATAGATAAATACTACTATCCTTTAACATTTCGCTGAACAAAGCTCCTGCGAAGTAACCTCGTTGCGATTGGTGCCAACCTTCCATCTCTTTTTCTTTCATTTCTTTACCTCACATAAAACATCTTCTTCCGCCACAATAATTATATCTTTATCTCCGGTCTCAAACCCCGCGTGTTTCCTGATTAAATACATCTTATTTACCTTTAAATCCGAGCCATTGTTTACTGCTAGGGCGGTACCGTACTTAAAATCCTTCGCGGAATCGATCAGAATAATCTCACCCGCGGAGCTTTCCAAACCCCCCTCAATGTGCAAGACGACGTAATCGTGTAGTGGTTTAATCATTTAATAACTCCTTGTATTGCTCGTTTGTGGGAGATAGGTAGTGCGCAGACACCCCCTGTAACCACCCGGGGTATTTAAAAAGATTGGTTCTTATTACTAAGCTTGGGTAAAACATCTGCATCCTTGTATCTAACGCATCTACATCCACTTTGCCGAGCGCAGAATATCCGTTAGCATTACAGACAATCTTTAGGTTCTCCAAACGCAGTTCCCCCGCTATACGTAGCGCCTCCCAACAACTCCCCTCGGCCATTTCCCCATCGGAAACCAATACATAGACATCTATCTGAGGTTGCGCCAACGCCATTCCTACCGCTATTGGCAACCCGTGTCCTAGACTGCCAGTAGATACCCATATTTGGTTATCTACATCCCTGTTTGGGTGTGTTCCATGCCTTTTCACGAGTTCTTCCGCGTTTGCGATACCGCTCTTCTCAAGGATCACCGCCAAGGCCAGAAAAGCGTGCCCGTTGGACAGCACGAACTTATCTTGTGGTTTCTTAACCAAAAATAGTTTGTCTATAATGCCTACCGAGGTCAAAACACTACTCAAATGAGTTAGGCCTAGTTTCTGGGATATTTCAATACACCTGCGTTCTAGTTTATTTAACGGCATTTACCATTTCCTCTATTGAAATCTCTAGCGATTTATTAGGAAGCCATCCATAACCCCTTGCTTTGAAATTATCCGATATCCATTCAACATCATCATAATCCCGCAAACTTTTAACCTCGTGCGTATTCGCTTTCTTTCCTGTTGTTTTCTCAACCAACAATCTAACTTCCTGGTTGCTGTAGCTTGTCCCCGTTCCCAGCTCGAAAATACCCCGAATGCCTTTGTTTGATAGCATCATTATGCCGTTTACTAAATCCTCTACATCAATCCAGTCATGTCTAGGTTCGGGTACAAAATCCATCTCCTCGCCCGTAAGACAAGACCTAATAAGGGTTGGGATAAGGTGCTCCTTCTGCTCCCCAACGCCCGTGACCGATAGCGGTCGAACTATGCTTATCGGAGCATTGTATTTCTCCATAAAAGATAGAAGTATCTCCTCAGAGGCTTTTTTTGTCCTAGAATATGTTGTCTGAACCCTACGTTTAACCGAGGATGTAGACAAATACACAAAGGACTTAATCTTTTTCCAATCGATCCAATTAAGTACGGTAATTAAATCGCTAACATTGGCTTTAATTATTTTATCGTCCTCAGTATGCCAATACATATTTCCGTAGGCAGAGAGAAAAAACACCTTTTCGGCATCTGAAAAATGAACTTTATCTATGTTTTCGTGGGGAATTGTTACAACAGCGTCTAGTCTAGCAACCAGATGTCGTCCTATAAAAGAGTTTGCGCCCGTTATATACTGCATACCTAACAAATCCTACTGCAATGCTAGTATAGCACCTTTCTAAATAACCATCAAGACCTTCAAACTTAGTACTCATTTCGATACCTGTCGTGTCTTTCCACGAAATCATGGATATCGGCTATCTCGTCTTTATTGTTATCACGATGTGCTTTGACAAGCGCCTCACGCATGCTCCGCACAGCAGCACTTTCCTTGTTCAACCTACCACGAGCAAGGTCGGCCTGTCTTACAACGTTGGGATCCCCGCTTCTAAGACCCTTCTCTATAAGATCCCGGTCAGCGGACCTATTATCGTTGTTTTTTCTAAAAATTATCTCTGTCATACACTGTTCCTTCCCTCCGTGGTGGGAGAAGCACATTAGGGTGTGCCTCCCCCAACCACTACTCAGTACTACCCAAGGTTAAACAAGAGCAAATCTCGCGGCCTGTACCCAATCACTGTTGAGTAATTTAACTGCGTAAGAACCTGCCCACGAAACATATGATACTCTACCGGCAGGTGAGTTTGAATCCACCTGATTCGGAAGAATATACAGTTTCGGTTTATCTTGCGATAGATCGTAGCAACCAAACGAGTTGTCTCCGTGAACGTAGGTGTAGTATCTAGTAACACCCGAAGATGCTGTAGATGCTGCCTCAGTTCCAGAGGAAACGTCTTTGTTTAGAAGCCACCTAACTTGGTAAAGCTCTCCCATCTCCCCCCTGTAAAGATCCTTTACATCGGAGTACGTTTTCGCATTTACCCACGTGGAATCACCGATTAGATTGTACTTGCTGATAGGATCTGTCTTACCAATATACATCCCGTCCTTGTAAGGTCTCGCCTTAGCAATTTCGAGAGCTTTGGTCATAAGCCTTATATCACAAGCATCTAGCGTGTCGCCCGCAGTAAATGTTGCCACGTCGTGGTTGTTGCCGTAGAAAGCTGTGCCGTTTTGAAGTTCTGCTCTAACCAAACGATTGAGAGTTTCTCCCATGTTTTGACCCACAAGTTCCACCTTTTCTTTCATGCTGCTATCAATGGATACCAAAGTTAGCAACTTTGAGTGAATGGTTGTTAAGCCATACTCAGAAAGAGTCATGGATACAGTACATGCCGTAATAGCACATGTTACTGGGTTTGAGAGTTCCCCCAAAGGGCTGGTAATGATAGTGAGGGGTGTGTACCTAGTGAAGTTGACTGTTCGTCCCTCATTCACGGGGTGTGTCCTCATCTGAGCGCCCTCCTTCAAAACAAGCTCATACTCCGCTCTCGCAAGGAAAACCTTTTCGTAATAGGTTTTTACCTCCTGAGTCAGAGTGCCTGTCGTGTTGGGGTTTGTCACCCCACTTATTCCTGATCCGACTGCTGCCATATAGTTTTAATATCTCACCTTCCTTCTTAGTGCTTTTAGGCTTGAACCACCCCTAGTTGTGCCTCAAGCTCGGC
>Ga0209416_1000736_pt1 | contig 29739 bp, 28 predicted proteins | sample RifGroF1_FD_184001 | JGI IMG/M metagenome (GOLD analysis project Ga0209416, IMG submission 184001) | Groundwater microbial communities from Rifle, Colorado, USA - Groundwater F1 (SPAdes) (version 2) | ecosystem: Environmental > Aquatic > Deep subsurface > Groundwater | place: Rifle, Colorado...
TAAACGGGTGTGCAGGTTCAAGTCCTGTCCTCGGCACTAGAAAAAACTGAAGTCAAATTTCGACGCCGGGCGCCTAGCTCAACTGGCTAGAGCAACTCGTTTACACCGAGTAGGTTAGGGGTTCAAGTCCCTTGGCGCCCACCAAAATGTTTACAGTGAATTCAAAAATTTTGCTATAATTGTCACGTTCTGTAAATTTTGCATCTTTGAAAATTGAAAGCTCTGCGGGATCATAGCTCAACTGGTTAGAGCACTCGCCTGTCACGCGAGAGGTTGGCGGTTCGACCCCGCTTGGTCCCGCAGAGCTTTTCTTTTTTCTCTCCGTGCCTCAATGCACATAAGATCCCCTGTATGTATTCCAAACACTTATCACTCATTATAAAACAGTTTGGTTTCATTTATAACCAATGATAAGGCGGGGGTATACCTACCCACTTACTTGTTTTTATGATCCCATTTCATTAGAATCTTAAATATGGAGAAATCTTTGTATAATAAACTTCTTCGCAAGTCAAAAGCTTTAATGGAACCTGATCGTATGTATCACGATTTTGCACATGCAAAAGCTGTATATTTGAATGCAAGTAAACTGCTAAAAGAACTTGGGGGAGATGAAATCATTGTTTTAACATCTGCACTTTTTCATGATATTGCGCGTGATAAAGATGATCATGAAGAAATTGGTGCAAAGAAACTTGAAAAAATCTTAAAAGAACTTGCTGCTTTTCCTCAAGAAAAAATTGATGCTGTTTGCACCGCAGTTTTAAGACATGAGAAAGGACAGAAAACACATGAAGAAAAGATTTTATCAGATGCTGATAAGATGGACGCTTTTAACGAACTTGGAATTGCTAGAGGCTTCATGATGGCTTCAAAAAAAGGCTACACTCTTCACAAGGCAATCGATTTGTATGCCGAGTTATTAGAAAAATGGTACAAGGGAATGCATTTTGATATTTCAAGAAAACTAGTAGACAAGGATTATAAGAGAGTTTCAGGGATATTAAAAAAGATGCAACAAAAATATACTAAATTCCCGTTAAGAGATATTATTTAGTTCTACCACCTGGAAGAATTACTGTTGCAATTTCTACATCAGCTTCATTTCTAACATGAACGGGAAGTCTGCCGTCGTGAGTCACAAAAGCTCCTTGAGGACATTGTTCAACTAACCCACTATTTGCACCTTCGAGAATTTCTTCTACCATCGAACCCGTTCCAGTACCATCGCAAATTGGCCTAAATATACATGCACTTGGACAATTATCAGGACCTGGCATCATATTTGACTCGATAAAAATTTGGTTAATTATATAGTTACTCATTCAATATGGCAATACCACTTCATTCATGCGATAATTGTCCGAAATTTAAAGTCATGCAATGAACCACTTCAATAATGTTATTATCGGTCAAAAAGCATTTATCATTAACAAAGATAACAAGATTCTGATTTTAAAAAGACAAAAGGTCGATATTAATAAAGGGCTATGGGATGTGCCTGGTGGCAAAGCAGAAGAAGATGAGAATTTATTAACTTCAATCAAACGCGAGATCAAAGAAGAAACTAACCTCAAACTTTCTAAAATTATACTAATTCTTTCATCAAGTAAATTCATCGGGACAATGGGAGATAAGCCATTAATTGTCCGTAATATTTATCTTTGCAAAGCAACTGGTGATATCAAAATCAGTCAGGAACATAATGAATATAAATGGGTGCGTGCTAATGAGTTGGAAAAATACAAATTCGCTAAGGAAAAAGATATTCAGAATGTTATCAAAAAACTGCCGGGGATCATCAAAAAAATTAATTTATCAGTAAGCTACTCGCAAACAAATTAATCGTTAATTTTAATCCACGAAAATGAACAACTCTCTAAAAATCTACATGGTCCGGCATGGACAGGACGAAGATAATGCAAAAGGGATTTTAAATGGTGGTAAGCGTGATAAATCTTTAACAGCCCTGGGTAGACAACAAGCAAAAGAACTGGCGATAAAAATCAGAGAATTAGAGTTGCAATTTGATAAAGTCTATTCTTCGCCTCTTAAAAGGGCTCATGAGACTGCTCTTATTGTTTCGGAATCTAACAACTTTCCACAACCTGAAATCTTAATTGATTTACAGGAGAGAAATTTTGGTGTAATGGCAGGGAAACCACTAACAGAAGTTGCTAAATTACCCGAACACACTAAGCTAACACATCCGAACATCCCTTTTACATATTTTCTTAAATCAAAAGGTTCCGAAAATTTTCCCACCCTGTTAAAAAGAGCAGAAAAAGTTGTATCACAACTTGTAAATGATTCTGGTAATATACTTCTTGTCGCACATGGGGACATAGGGAAAATGGTATATGCAGCTTATTATAAACTCAGCTGGGAGCAGGTATTAACTCAATTCCATTTCGGAAATTCAGATCTAATTTTGATGTCCGAAGATTCTCCAGCAGAAGAAGCACACGTGATTAAAACAGCGCAGTATAATAAATAACTATTTTGCAATATGCAATATTTTCCTCGCCTTTTCACCACCGACTTCTCCTAGATAATTATCGTAAATCTCTTTAATAAAAGGATTTTGATGAGAAGCGCGGACCTTGTGTGTTTTGTCATATGCGAAAAGTGCCTCTCTTCTTGCTAAAAGAACATTCTGATCAGAAGCCGCCTGGCCGGGACCGCCAATACAGCCCATTGGACAGGCCATTACTTCAATAAAATGATATGGCGAACTTCCTTTTGCTCTAAGTTCATCGAGCATTATTTTCGCCTCTTTCAACCCATTTATTACAGCAATATTAAGCTCATATTCGCCAATTTTTATCTTCCCTTCTTTCCTCGCACCAATATTTCTCACGCCTTCCAGTTCGTAATTTTCTAGTTCTTTACCAGTAAGGAAAAAATTAGCAGTTCGAATAGCAGCTTCCATCACTCCACCTGTTGTACCAAAAATCGCACCCGCACCTGTTGATTCGCCTAATGGATTATCAAAGCTGGAATCAGGTAAATTTTGCAGGCCTATATTTTTCTTTTTAAATAATTCAACAGCTTCTTTTGTCGTCAATACATAATCAATATTAGGAATTCCCTCCTCTTTCATAACCCAAAGTTCTTCTTTTCTAGCTTCCTGTTTTTTTGCCACACATGGAGAGATCACGACATGAACAATATTTTCATTGTCAATATTATTTTTTTCAGCAAAATAAGTTTTCACAATTGAGGCAAGTATAGCCTGCGGAGATTTTACAGTTGATAAATGCTGGATCAAATCAGGATAGTTTTTTTCGACAAAACTGTACCAGGAAGAACAGCACGTAGTGAACATTGGTAATGTTCCTTTATTTTTCAAGCGATTAGTAAGTTCATTGGCCTCTTCGATAATTGTAAAATCAGCTCCGACATTTGTATCAAAGATATAATCGAAGCCAAGATTTCTGCAGGCAGTGATTAATTTCCCAATTACATTTGTTCCAGGTGGAAATCCAAAATATTCTCCAATTGCCACGCGAACAGCAGGCGCTATTTGGAGCACAAAAATTTTCCCATTCTTATTTTTAATCTTTTCTGAAACTTCTTCAATTATGTCAGGCATATCATTTTCCTTTTAAAGCGAAGCATATTATAATCTAAACAATAAATTTTTGATATTAACTTTTTTTACTTTTATAAATCTACAAATGTTTAAATCAATAGGACTTGCTCTAACCACTGACCTTATTCACAAACGAATAAGGCTTGAGCTATTACAGTACGCAATGCTTAACCTCGCGCTTTTCTTTGTCCCTTTTTTACTTGGACACCCACAATTATTAGTCGGCAGTCTTGTTAATGCCATGTTAATTTATATCGCAGTGAACTTCAAAGGATATAGATTAGTTCCTGCGATTTTTCTACCAGCACTAGCCGTACTTTCACAAGGCTTAATTTTTGGTTCCCTTACAAAATATCTCGCAATATTAGTTCCATTTATCTGGGCGGGCAATTTTATTTTAATTATATCGGTAAGATTTTTCTTGCTAAGAAAGAGGTCACAATTGATCTCATTCGCATTTTCATCATTTCTAAAAGCATTGTTCCTATTTGCAGTAACTGCACTATTTGTTTTACTTTTCGATTTCCCTAGAATATTTTTACTAGCAATGGGACCGGTACAACTATTAACTGCGCTTGCAGGATCTGGGATTAACTTGGTCGTAACATTAGTGCAGAATAAATTAAAATGAATAATCTAAAATTATTTAAAAACTACAAACAATTGCTTACTGACTACATCAGTTTTAAAAGTATTTCAACCGACCCTCAGTATAAGTCTGAAATACAAAAGGTAGTATCCTGGCTACGCGGAGTATTAGAAAATAATAACCTAATAGTCAAAGTAATAAAAGGTTATGGGAATCCTATTGTTCTAGCTGAAACAAAACACGATCCTACAAAAAAGACAGTTCTAATTTACGGTCACTATGATGTTCAACCCGCTTCAAAAGAAGAGGGATGGTCATCTGAGCCATTCGAATTAGTTGAAAAGAAAGATCGTTTTATCGCACGTGGGGCAATGGACAACAAAGGACAATTTTTAATCCATCTAGTTAACATTCTCGACCTATTTAAACAGAACAAACTGAAATACAATATTAAATTTTTGATCGAAGGAGATGAGGAAGTTGGATCAGAACACCTTGATAAATTTATTGCCAAGTACAAAAAAGATTTGAGCTCAGATTTTATTATTATATCCGATGGTCCACAACCAAAAAATCTCCCTACAATCGAAACAAGCTTTAGAGGAATTGCGAACATGACTATTTCTTACAAGGCTCTGAATAGCGATGTTCATTCAGGCTCATTTGGTGGAGTGCTGCCGAATGCTGCTCTTGAACTCGTGAAATTACTTTCCGGCATACATAAAAATAATAGGGTTAATGTCAACGGATTTTACAAGGGCACGAAACAACCCCAAATGTATAAAAATTGGGATTATTCATTAGAAGAAATCAATAAATTGACAGGTGCGAAAGCAATTTTTTTCGAGAAGGGATTGAACTATGTTACACAAAAAGGGCTAAGACCATCTATTGAGATCACGACTTTCAATTCTGGATATTTGGGCGAAGGCTACAGAAATTCCATCCCAGCGAAAGCTCAGGCTAAAATTAATATAAGGACAGTTGAAGGACAAAAGATTAAGGATGTTATAAGTGCAGTCAAAGTTTTCATTCAGGAAAACACACCAAACTATATTGACTATGATGTTCAAGTCAGTGGTGGAAATCTTGATGCTGTAAAAATTGATACTAGTAGTAAATATTTTAAGTATGTTGAAAGTTCATTAAAAGATGTTTATGGACAGAAGGTAATCTTCAATCCAGTCGGCGGAACTCTTCCTATCATAAAATATTTTCAAGAAATATTGAAAGTTCCTGTCATACCAGTTCCTCTTGCAAATTCCGACTCAAGAATGCATGGTGTGGATGAAAATATGACAAAGAGAAATATTGCTTTAGGAATGGAGTTTAGTAGAAGACTACTTACTATTTAGATTTCCTAGAAAATTTACGAGCTTTGAAATGCACTAGAATCCCTGCCATAATAAGGGTCAAAGCAGCACTCAATCTCACAAATATTGAATCCGTGTTTATTCCTGTTTTTGGAAGTATTACCACATTAGACTCTGCATCAGAGTTTGTCTGATCAGTTATTTCTACATCATTAGTGTCCTCCGTTGTATCATTAGTAGTATCGTCAGTAGTATCACCAGATGATGTATCATCAGATGGTGTGTCTTCATCAGTAGTATCATCAGTTGTATCATCTCCATTCCCACCGTTATTTGCATCATCAATTATAGAGTCATAACAGTCTGCTGGGCAATTACCTGCAGCATATTCGCATACTTGAAGTCCGCAGATCTCACGGTTGTTTACTATGACGCAATGTTTCTCGCAACCATCGGACGACAACTCCCCAACTTCACAAATATTATTTCCGCAAGTTGTAGCTGTACTAACTGCAGCACTGGTATCCTCGGGTGCTTGGTCATTATTCAGCTCCTGGACCAAGAAATATCCACCTCCTGCAAGAAGTGCTAATAATACAATTGAAAAAATCGCAATAACTTTGCTCATTTAATAGCCTAGAATAAATTAACCCAAGAACATCTTACTGTAAGAATATACACATCGCAATATACAGCCTTTTCCTAACTACCATTAAAGAGCCCATTTATTTAATAGGATCAAGCACATTTGTAGGCGGTAAATTTGGCTTCTTAAAAGTTTTTCCTTTAAAAGCTGCTAATATTTCGAGGTATTTGTATGAATTTTGCACATCCTGCCCGTCAACACGAAACGCAGGCTCTATCATTGTTTGTTCTTGATAGTCATTCCACGATTCAATCCATACAATGTCCACTTTTAATTTCTTTGCTGTAGCTAACTGCTTTTCGAATGCGTACTGGCCAGATCTATCAACTCTATTTAAACCCATGGGTTTATACTGTTGTTGCTGAAATGCAGGAACTTTCAACCTAAAGGAATCGTCGAATCCCGGATAAACATGTAAGATCGTTGTTGTATATTGTTGTTTGAGCTGTGCAATTTTTGTTTCTTGCGAAGAATAATCAGGGTTGGCGATAAAAGTTCCGGATTGAAGAATAGATCCTACTGCTATTGTCTTTAATTCACTTTTAAGTGTGACGTCCAAAGGTAATTCATTACCAACCCAATAAACGTCCTTTTTTGTATTTCTTTCAATTCGATTCAAGTCCTGAACTATCATAGATGGGCTTCCATAATTTGCAAGAACAATGACAGGCTTGTTTGATCGCTTTAAATATGCCGAATCATTACTTGTTTCATTTAGTATTCTAGATATTGCATACCTATAACTCGCTCTTGAACCACATTCATTATCTTTTCCATTAACATTCGCAGGGATCCAAACCTCTGCAAACACCTTAAAATTATTTTGCGATGCAATTTTTAGAATCTTCTTAAATCTATCAATTCCTCCAATTTGATATGGGACTGATGCATCTGCGCAAATATTTTTGCCTGTGGTTTTTCGATTATCTGTATATACATCATATACAGCCACCCCGAAGGCATCGACCCCTGCTGCCTTGGCTAACTTGATCTGATATTTAATAATCTCATCATCTGCAGAGTCATAAAGTCCAATCATCGGATAGCTTCCTAAATTATTATATTTTAGAGTTGTTAACTTTATATATTTTGATTGTGTATTTGTCTTATAATTACTTGGATAAGTTACAGAAGAAATAACCCTTTTATTTTTATTGTCAGAAAAGGTTTGTGCAGGGGTATAATCACTAAATGTAGACCAAGCCCCCCATTGACTATAAGGAAGTTTCGTATTTCTACTTTTTCCCCAAGGTGTGTTCCACCATGTATGGAATTGTACCCAGACTTGTGTGTTATTTTCTAAAGCAGCGCTAGTGTCTTCCGGCGCCTGGTCCTCTTTTAGAACCAAAGTAATCACTATCCCGCCTATAATAAGCGCAAGAGTAAGTATGAGTGAAATGATCGCAAAGATTTTTTTCATATTTCCTTAATAATAAACACTTTATAGTTTTAATTACTCCCAACGACCTCTACCTCACTGATAAATGTCCAATCTGAGTTCGATAAATTTGCTTTTACATATTTACATTTTGTATTTAAAGGTGTTGTATTACTGAAGTCATATTCACTAGGCCCCGTTTTTTCTGACACGGTTTGTCCATAAATTTTCAAATCCCTCTTCCATGTCCCAAGGCTTATCCAACTACTGCCATTTTGGGAACAAGATAAACTTAATGTTTCGGGAAATGATATTGATGGTGTTTTTAAGCTCATAAAATGAAACGATACCCACTTAATGTTTTTGCTTGTACCGAAATTCATAACCATCTCAGCTTTTCCTTCAATACCTGTCCAGGCACTATCTCCTGAATTATTCACGTTTCCTAATTTGCTATCAAACATTTCTGCCATGTTTGTATCTGGATATTTTCGAGAAGGTTGTGTTTTCCAGGTATAGACTGTTGGTTTCAACATCTTTAAACTACCACCACCGTATTGTGCAACGTAAGAATCAAACAACCTATCTGAACCGATCATTTTATTATTAGCTACCTTTGTCATATGAAATTGATTGACCCAGTTCACACGACCTGAAACTAACGTTTTATTCGTCATTCGTATCTGACTGTTTAAGCGTGTTATCGATGTTGGTTGATAACCACCACCGTCCCAACCATTAGTGTAACCACAATTAAAAAGTTCGTTATTTGCCCACAAATGTTCTTTTCCAATTTTCGTTGAAATATTTGTGAAGTATTGTTTTATAGTGTATTTACCCCCTTGTAGTTTACAGTCACCACCTTCCGAATCTTGAATAATAAAAATATCGATCCCGCTTGCTTTGATGAAATTTAAAGCATTATTTGCAATTGCAGTTGGGGATATACTCTGTGCACCAACTAAATAAGGAGAAATTATTATTGGCTTGCTAGAATATTTCTTTATTGAATTTACTAATTCTTTATAATAAATATTAGCTTCATCCCATCTATCCCATGCTAGTTGTGGCTCATCAGGAATATACCAGCCATCTATCGTACCAAAGTATTTTAAATTTGTTTTAAAATAATTCATTAAATAGTTATAGTCTTTAACAATCAGTGTCTTGCTTTCCCCGACCCTGAAATCACTTCCACAATAAACATTTACATTAGAGGTCAATCCCATATAAACCTTGATATTATTAGACTCTGCCTTTTGTAAAAATGTATCCAGATATGTTGGAGAATTTTGCATCCACTGGTAATTTTTCTTTTTACAATCGGGATTTTTTTGACGTACCTGTCCGACGATAACAGTGTTAATATTTAAACTTTTCAGTTCCTTCAGATAAGAATCAGTTAATTTTGGATCAAGTTCAAAAAATGAAATAAATGTCCCATTAAATGGATAACTTGCTGTGCTTTCCGCAGCACTAGTATCTTCCGGAGCCTGGCTCTCTCTTAAGACTAAAGCAATTACTATGCCTCCTATGATTAGAGCAAGAGTAAGTATTAGCGAAATTATTGCAAAGATTTTTTTCATAAGAATATCTATTTTAATTAATCTATTTAATCTTACTTTATTAAGTTAATCATCGCAATATTATATATACCGCCTATTTAACTCTTTCCGAGAATCCAGTATAATCACCGCTATGGACGCACAAATCAGTATTTTACATACACCGATGTTTTTTCTAAGCCTCTTCACCTCTCTTTTGACATTAATTACCGGGCTTTATTTAGGAAACAACAACACACAAAGCAAACTATCCAGAGCAGTTGGGTTTGCTTTGATCACAGCGAGTGTAAATTTGTTATTCGGTGCAATAAGTTCCGCGCCCTTGAATGGAAAGACGTATATATTATTCTTCCGAATTTCTTGGGCACCGGCCCTGATCGGTGCTCTTTCCATATATTACGCAAGTATTGTTTTGAGAGAAACCTTGATTAAAAAGCTCGCACTGCAAAGAAAAACTGTTGTATTCTTTTGGGCACCGCTTTACTCAATATTTATTCTAATAACAAGTTTTACCAATTTTTTTTTAAAATCCCAACCCATCAAATCAAATAATTTTGATCTGCGGGGATTGCATCCAAAAGTCACCGAACAAATGGGCATGATGATAGCCACACAAGGAATTTTATCAATCCTAACGTCATATAATTGCTACAAAGCACTAAAAGAAGCGCCAAAGCAAAAATATTATAAACGACGACTTCTCGTTATCTTTATAGGTAGTCTGATATTCGCATTTTCAATGACCATCTTACTTTCACTCTTATTCCTTCATGACCTTGGCAAACTTGGCAGCAAGAGTGTTATAGAACTTTTATATTTATCATTATTCTTAATAGCACAGTTCATAATTGTTTTTGCTATTGTTGAATACAATGCATTCATTGAAGAAGGAAGAAAAATTTTCAAGGACTTTATTCTATTCCTATTAAATTACAGTTTCTGGGCAATAATTTACACACTTGGAATTGTTTTTGTATTCAAATTCTTTGATTCTCCGGATATACTACCTATCATGTTAGGGCTTATTCCTTTCTTAAGCATATTAACTGTTCATTTTAATCCAACCGTACAGACATCACTTGTTGATTTTCTGGAAAAGCGAAAAATAAAAATACCGAGGATACAGGAAAAGGAAATTAACTTCATAACCAAATATGCCAGTTCAGCGAACAAACTTTCGAAATCAAAGCTTATGTCCTTACAAATAGTACAGTTAAAAAAACGACAACTATCTCTATCAAAAGTAGAGGCATTGCGTGCAATTATTGAGGAAGCAGTTGAAGAAATTCATAAATCAATCGGAAACGGACATATCAGATCGCGCGCATTAATTAAATATGAGATCGTACGTATGATCGTAGAAGAACAGGCGGTAGAAAGCCAGATCCTATGGGACCTTGGATTTGAAAGCTCTTCGCACATCCGTTCAACTGTACCTCCACGTTTCCCGCCAAAGAAAAACAGTGAGTACAAAGCTACATCAGTCAGGTCATATCGTAGACTACGAAAAGAAGCTATGAATGAATTCAGATGGCAATTGGAACAAATGGAACGCGCTGCATTGAGGCTGTAAATAGCTTTCTATTTAAATATGTCACCTTTTTGTCAGGTATTTTATTTCTTTATTACCTTGATAATAATGCAGTTTTCATATATTGTGTAATTGATGTAATCAATAAAAAATAAATTTACTGGCCAATGGCGAATTAACATGTTAAATGATAGCGACAGTCAAATTAATAATGAGTTTACTTTTCATACTGATGCCTCCTCGGAAAATTTTAACACCCACATTATTTGTATAGTACCTGCCCTTGATGAATATACCGACCCCTGGCTAACTCACATCGTAGTACAAGAAGATAATGCTTCATATGACACAGATTAACCAAACTGTTACAATTATTCAGTTATAAAGTATTTATGCTAAACAAACTAAACATTAAACATAATGCGGTTCTCATTATTGTATTTTGTTTTTCAACTATCTTACGATTAATTGGCATAACTTCCGCAGATCTATGGCGGGATGAGGCTTTTTCCGTAAGAACAGCCGATCAGAGCCTTGGCAGGACAATAGAGATAATTGCTAAAGATACGGCACCGCCTCTACATTCGATCTTGCTACATTTTTGGATTAAATTATTTGGCGTAGGTGAACTGTCAGTCAGACTTCCTTCTTTAATTTTTGGTCTCGCTGCGTTAATCATCTTTATTAAATTCGCACAACTATTTTTCAAAACACGTAGGAATGTCTTACTTGCAACAGTGTTATTTGCAATAAATCCTGTTTTAATCTGGTATTCGCAAGAAGCTCGGGCTTATTCGATGCTCGTGTTTTTTGCAATCGCATCACTTTACTACTCATTATTAATAATAAAAGAAAAGGAATTCAACAAAAAAAATGTCTTATTGTTGTTCATTACGACTATCCTGGGGTTGTATACACATAACTTATTTATCTTTATAGCTTTTTTCAACTATCTCATAGCGCTCATTTTCACCTTCGGAACGATAAATCTAAAAACAATCCTGACAAAACATAGGAAATTCATGCTTCGACTTTCTGCAATTTATGCATTGGCGGGAATTATTTACCTGCCATGGTTTATAATCATGCTCAAGCAACTTAAGACTGTTTCAGAAGGTGGTTTTTGGCTTCACTTAAGCCTTATCAGAGACCCAATAGTCACAATCGGAATGATTTATTCTGGGCATTACTTTGACAATGGAAATAATTTAAATATTATAACGGCTAGCTTACTTGGAGTGACTGGTGCGCTTTTGCTTATAGCATCAACCAGGATCGCGCTGAAACGATCAACACCACTTAGAGCAGCAGTTCTGGTCTGGTTCTGGGGTATCATTTTTACAGTTTGGCTATATTCCTTCAAGACATCATTTTTTTACATTAGATATCTTTTGTTTTTAATACCGCCTGCTCTGCTTTTAAGTATTCTCACTTTAGACAGGTTGAAAAAAAGGGCCCAAACAGTTTTCCTCCTAATCATATTGGTGATCATCTCTACGACTTCAATATTAATTTCTGCACAAGTCAGCTATATACCTGGTTCGAAAGAAAATATGTCTGCACTTGTCCGGGATTTAAATATACAGGATGGTGATTTGATCTTACATGCAGATGCTTTCAGCCATCATGCATTCAAACTATATTCCAGCGATGATTGCCTGATCTATAATCCGGATAATAATATTCCTTACTACGCAGGATTATCTGTAATCGAAGAATCAGACTATTATAGACAAACTGAAATAGATGATTACAACAGGGTTTGGGTGGTATACTTATGGGGCCAAAGAGAAGAGGTAACAAATGAACTTGAAAAAAATTATTACATGTCTGAAACTTATAATTATGACGGCAATCTACATATGGAGCTTTGGGAAAAAATTGCACAGTAAATAATAAATAAAAATTAGCAAATTAAATCTTAAAGGTTTTCAATTCAATGCAAAAAGTAACTATAGTCATTCCTACATATAATGAGAAAAAAAATATAAATAATTTGCTCAATAGAATTGCCGAACTGAATGCTTCTATTAGAAAAAATTATCACCTCGAAATTATTTTTGTCGATGATAGTTCGCCTGATGGGACAGTAGATGAGATTAACAGATTAAAAAATAAACAGAATTATTCTGTTCACATAGTTCAGCGTGAGGGAAAACTTGGACTTGGGACTGCATATATTAGAGGTTTTAAAGAAGCATTGGAAAATGACTCTGACATTATTATTGAAATGGACGCTGATCTTTCGCATGATCCTTTGGCTATATCAAGGATACTCGAGAAAATTGAACAAGAAAATATAGATTTTGTAATAGGATCCAGATATACAAAAGGCGGGAAATTACCTAAGTGGTCCCCCTCAAGGAAAGCTATTAGCTGGAGCGGGAATTTATATGCAAGATTAATCCTGGGGTTCCAAATTCATGACTGGACAGGTGGTTTCAATGCTTATAAAAAAGAGGTCCTACAAAAAATAGATCTGGATAACATCAAAAGCAATGGCTATGCTTTTCAAATTGAGATGAAATATAAGGCAAAGAAAGCCGGGTTTAGGCCAGGAGAAGTGCCAATTGAATTTCACGATCGCGTAGAAGGAAAATCGAAATTTTCTAAAAAAATATTCTTTGAAGCTATTGTTAATACTTTAAAACTCAAATTTAAAATAATGTGAATATGGGAATAAGTGGACCTGACAATGGGACTGGTTTCATACTAAGCTCGCCTGACAAAATTCAAAGCCGTTGTGAAAGAATTTACCTTGAAAGAGCTTGGAGACCTTTGACAACAATAGACCTTGATGCAGCTCTTAAGGATTCCTTTGAAAGCAGGCAAGATGTTACAGAAATTTCGTATAAAATAAATTTAGAGGATCGGCAATCATCCTGTTATTTATTTGATGATCATAATCATCTTACATATGCTCTTTTTAGATCAATTATCGAAGGAAAAATAAGTAAAAGTGGCTGTAGAATCATTAACTTTGATAAACATTCAGATGCAATAAAAAGGGATAGAAACATAACTAAGGATGAAAATGAAAACGCTAAATTTTGGACTTCAATGCGTAGGTTCAAAAGTTTAAAAATAAATGATTTCTTTAGCGAGGGCATAAATACAGGCGTTTACACAGAAGAGGATATTACATGGATTAGCGCAAATAATCCTGAAAATTCTATTGGGGAATTATCTTCTAAAGGAAAATGGAAATTTAGTGTATCAGGGGTTGGGTCATCTCATCTAAAAAATATAATTAAAAAGTTATCTTCAGGCGAAATTAGTAGGGACAAATTCATACTCTCTATAGATCTTGATTATTTTGCCGACTTTTTAGATGAATTTCAGCGTTTAAAACTTATCAACACAAGACTTCAACATGATGATTCTAGAATTGATGAATCAATATCGGCTGATATTGATTTAATTGCAGAATTAATGACTTATGCCGGACTAACAGTTTTTTGCACAAGCCCAACATATATTCCTAAAGTGGAGGCAATAGGTTTCTTGCAGAAAATTTTGAAAAAGTATAAGGAATTATGCCAGGTAAAAAAGTAAATTGACCTAGAATTAGATCACGCTCTTTTCTTCGTAGCGTAGTACTCAAGATATTTACCAAATAATAACCTTGTATGCGCTTCAAGACCTGGAATAGAAGTTAAAAGGAAACCGACAATAGGGTTCAGGAACCATTCAAGTGGCGTTGTTAATTTTTTAAATAAGCTAACCCCATCGCGTTTTGGTTTCAAAAATATATCGGCAATGATTGCAACCATAAAAGCAGCAAGTGTCAATTGAACTATTGTGGACGAAATACCTGGTAATCTTGCACCAAACACAGTGCTTGCAAATCTTGGATTAATAATTGGCGGCAGGTTTGCACCGAGCATTATCAAAAAAGACGAAGTTGGGGCAAGAATGTGGTCCAGCATTACATGAAGACCTCGATAATACACGATAAAGGGCAGCTTTCCGATTCTCTTAACAAGATTTTTTAAAACCCATCCGTCATCAGAAACACCCCATTGCCATCTTCGTGATTGATAATAGTTATTTTTAAATGTATCAATCGTATTTACGCCTTCTGCAGCATCAACCATTATTTTGCAAAATAACGGAATTGTCGAAACCTTTTTTGGAAAATAAAAACTCGTTTTGAAAAAAATATGAAAATCTTCAGGAGTTATCCATGGTGTCCAAAAACCAACCTGCTTTACAAGCCAAAATGAAGTCGAATAAGTAGAAAATGGGATAAATTTATCCGGTCGGACAAGCTTTCCAACATTGTACATAGTCGAAAGTGAATTTCTTACCCTTGCAAGAAAGTCCAAACGCCAAATATTTGCATATAATAAAACAGCACCAGTATAAAACTTAAAATGCCGATCAGCAGTGGTTATAAATTTATAGGTCAGATATGAAAAATATTCTTGAGGTAGCTGGGAGTCAGCGTCGCAACTAGTAACAGTAGTTCTTTTCAGGTCCCATCCCAACTTTTTTATTTCCTCATATACAACCCTACCGCATGCTGCCATATTAGATGATTTTCCTACGATTTCGTGTTCAGTTAAAACATGATTGGACACCCAAATATTGCCAAAAATCTCTCCGTATTTTTTTCGAAGTTTCTCTGATTTTGATAATCCTTCTGAGTCACGCGCCTCGGCACCCAGTACCACATGTATTTGCTTTTTCGGGAAAGACGATACCGAGAGCCTCTCTAGCGTATCATCGAGGACCTCGACTGGTTCTTTATAATGCGGGATAATAATTACATGGTTTATTTCCTTATATGAAAACAAGTCCATTTTCCTGATCTCTTTAAGATTTTCTATCTCTCCATTTATGTAATTTTTTGTTTTAAATTTGGACCAGAAAAATATAATTTTTTGAAAAACTTTAGGTAGCTTTAATAAAGCTTTCCCAAAACCATTATTTGACTTCACCTGTTTAAAAAATTCATCTTTGAAAACAAGGCTTTTTATCTGCTCCCTGGAACCTTCGAGTTTAGAGATCTCGCCTTTAATATCATCCAATCCTTCAACTTTTGCTTGCCAGTTCACCTGCTTTGCACTCCTGATTTTGATCAAGCCAAGTAGAAACTGTGCACTAAATGCCATAGATCTATAGAAGAAAAAAACATTAAATACAAGAATGAAAATAGCAACAACTTCAGGGATGAATAAACTGCCTGCAATAGGAAAAATAATTACCAACCAGGTGATCATTGGAGGTACCTTTTCAAAAATTTTATCAGTCTTTGTCTTGTTCGGACTTACAATATCCACTACCAGTTAATAATAATATTTTTAAGTTTTAGCTTCGAATTTTTCAAATTAAAGTTTAGAGCTGCCATCTTATTTATTTTTCTAATATCTTCAAGATGAATTTTATTATCAATCAATGTTTGTATTTGTTTTGCCATTTTATCAGTTTCCAGAGAAGAAAAAAGGTACCCGTTTATTCCTTGTTTAATAAGATATTTCGAAGTTAACGTTTTTCTAGCTATACAAAGATTTTTGGTCTTCATTGCAGAAAGAATATCTTCCTGTGGTATATTTTCTCTCATGTCCAGATAAATTCTTGAATTTAATAATATTTCATTGATCTTATCTTGTGGTAAAACAATGACTTTTTTCATTGTTTTATTTTCATTTTCCGAGAAACTTTTCACACCAATTTCCTCCTTGAGAAGGATGAATTTAAATGCCTTAGTTCGCTTATATAAAATTTCAGTGAGTTTCAAAATTAATTCTACGTCATCGGGATCTAAAAGCCTCACGCAAATACAGACATAATTTTTCAACTTATACTCTTCACGTAAATTAGAAGCATCAATTTCTCTATACATTCTTTCAAAAACCAATGGAATAAAATCAATTTTCTCCCTGATACCAAAGTGATTACGAAGTTCGAAATGTAGAAGGATATTATCAACTACAAACCTGTTATAAAGAAGCCTTAAGTAACGACCCAAAAAAAATATTTTTATCCTGTAAGCGATTCTAGGGAAAATACCCGATGATCTCTGTTTATTTACAAATTCCTCCGGGAGTTCAACAATGGAATTCAAACCCCTGTTTAGAATTTTTATAATTACCATTCTAACTGCATCGCCAAAATTTCCTGGTCCTGCAAAATATATATGATGGCATTCTCTAGACGATTTAAATAATTTGCCAAAGCCCGCACCTTTTTTGATAAAGCGTACTCGATAATACTGTTCAAAAAGTTCTTTTAACGTACGGACCCTTTCATCATTAGCTCCATTACCCTGTATAAGGACCATTCTTTGTTTCTCTTTATGTTGATGATCAAACAATAATCGATCAGCTGTTCTGTACGCAACTTTTTCCCACGTATAGGCGAGAGCGCGTAAACCAGCTTTATCCCGTAACCTTTTTCTTTCCTTTTCATCTAAAATAAGTATTTGTAGTGCGTCTGAGATTGAGTCAACGACCCTAGGCGTTACATATATCGCTGCATTTTTCGTTATTTCTTTCAGCAATGGTGAGTCATTTACTATCAATGCAGAGCCCGCAGCTAATGCTTCAACTAAGGTATCAGAAAATAGCAGGCCATCGGCAAAATAAATAGAGGCTGCTGCATTGGATATTAATACTGGCATATGCTGTCGTTCGACGATTCCTGTAAAAATAACCTTCCTCACAATTTTCAGATTTTCACAATGTTGAAGAATTGCAGCTGCTTCTTTATTCAATGCACCAGGTTTATTATCCCATCCAATTTTAAAATCCGGGCTGGCCAAAAGCACTTTCATGTCAGGATATTTATAATGGATTTGCGCGAAAGCCTCTAAGGCTTTATCTAAATATGAATTTTCCCCCAGCTTGCCAAATAAAAAAATATAAGGCATTGACACCCGGTACATAGCAAGCACCCGCCTAAGTGTTCGTGTCTCGCTTGATATGTTTTCCTTGAGAAATTTTCTATCAAGACCTTGGCCAACTACAAATATACGTTCTTTGTCCGCACCGAAATGATTTTGTAGATACAAACGTAAGTATTCGGTGCGGACAAGAACACCTTTAAATATTTCCAGTTCTTTCAGCAATTTCTTGATCTTTCGAGATGGCTGCAAAATTTCTTGTTGATCGGCTAATGCCTCAAGATATAAATAGCAGTCATGATCTCTGGCCAGTGCCTTTCCCGGTTTTGAAAATAACAATATCGCCTCGGGCTTCAACTCAGCTAGAGCGTTATTACTGCTTTTCCATTTATACATCCGGGGAAATGATATTACTTTTACGCTTGAGCCGACATTTATTTTGTGTGTCGAGTTAATAGCAATGACCTCCATTTCCTCCATCTTTGCAAGATGCCTGACCAAATTATCTCGGAAACTGCTGTTCCGTCTATCTAATTTTGTTATAAAGTCAACAAGTAATTTCATGCTTTTTAAAATACTTAATTTAATTTTAAAAACTCAACAAGTGTAAGTCCACTTTCGTTGTAGGCAACAGCCATTTCTTTTCCTATGTATCTCCAGTGCCATGGTTCATATGTATATCCTGTGATGTCTTCGACATTATCAGGATATGACATAACAAAGCCATATTTGTAAGCATTAGCATTTAACCATTTTCCCGCATTTGTTTTGATAAAATCCTTGTTTAGTTTGTAATTTGTTTCCGAATTTACTATATCTATTGTTGTGCCAAGCTGGTGCTCACTGAAACCAGGTCTGGCACTCGCACTATCCGCAAGTGTGATACTGCCTGTATTACCAATCCAGAAAGCATAAGTATTTTGCTGATCATAATATGAACGATAGCTTGAAGTCACAAGAACATCAAGTCCTTCAGCTTCCATGTCATTATACATCTCCTGCAGAGCGACTAGTGCTGATTTCCTAAGCATAAATTTTGTAGAAAAAGTAGCAACCCCTGCTGTTTGTATATTTTCCAGATCAGCTGGGACAAAGTCAGCAGACAATTGGTATTCTTTGCTTACAGGAGCGAGGAAGTTGTTCTTATCTTCAATTATTTCATAATCTGAAAAAGGCATGATCGCAAAGCTCTGTCCTCCGAAATTATACACTGCAAGAGATTGCCCGAAGGTATTACCCTGCCTATCCGCAAGCAGTAATTCCGTTTCTGTATATGCAAAAATAAGATTGTCTAATTTTAGTGAATATAAATAAAAGTGACCTGGGCCCGAGGTATTTTCCAGTTCACCTAAATTTAACCCCTTATAAGAGACAGAAAGGGCTTTAGTAGATTCTATTTTAACCTCAACCTGCCTGCTGTTTATTGGTCTAGCAACCTCTTGTACATTAACTAATGGTATTACTTTATTATTATATACATGTGATTGCGAAGAACCTAAACTATTGTGATCACCTGCATCATCTGTGTAGGACGATTTAATAGATACGTAAATATGCTCCCACGTTGCTGCTGAAAGCAGTGAGCTAATGAATAACAAAGCTGTTATCACAAGTGATATAAAAACTTTTCTTATTGCCATAAGTGAATTTTACTATAATTTGCGAACTTAAGCTAAGCCTGTTATAATCGGAAAAATCTACTTCATTTAAGATATCGTCTAACTATGTTCAAAAAAGGTATAGTGCCAATTTTACTGATCTTCTTTGTTTTTGGTATGCTTATATTATCTTGCTGTGCTTGTTTGTTCTTATTTATATACGCAGCTGGTGGTGCATCCTCGGATAACAATATCGTACTTGAAACAATCGAAGATAATGCTTCTGAAAATACAATAGCTGTAATAGATATCAATGGCGTTATCGCAGCAAATACAGACGATCTTGGTTCAGGAGATCCAGATATGGTTGAAATGATATTGTTTAAATTAGAAAAGGCGGATAAAGACCCAAATGTTAAAGCAATTATATTAAGACTAAATACTCCTGGCGGAACTGTTTATGACAGTGACAAAATCGCAAAAGAGATTAAACGGATTGATCAAAACAAACCCGTTATAGCATTAATGGAGAGCTCAGCTACTTCAGGTGGTTATTATATTTCAGCCACTACTTCAAAGATAGTCGCATCAGAAACTACAGTTACAGGAAGCATTGGAGTAATTGTGCAAGTGATAGAGCTTGATGGTTTGTATGACAAACTTGGAGTAAAAGTTATAACCATAACAAATACAGAGGGTGATGTGAAATCAATGGAAAATCTCGATGACCCAAACAGCGAAGACAGGTCTGTTATGGAGGAAATACTTGATGATGATTATGAAGAATTTGTAAAGGTAATAGCAGAAGGTCGTGGTATGGACAGGGCAGAAGTTATCAATCTAGCAGATGGCAGCATTTATTCCGGAACAAAGGCAAAAGAACTTGGGCTTGTTGATGAACTAGGAGGGTTTGATAAAGCAGTTGAATTGGCTGAAAATGAAGCAGGAATCTCTGATGCAAACATTGAACTTTATGACACCTACATTGATCCATGGAGTAATTTCCAATTATTCATGATGGGAAAGATCAATCCATTAAGCTCAGTAACTAGTAAATTTAGCAAGGAGCCAGGTACTTATGCATATTATTTACCGGAATAGGTAAACAAATTTGAAAGTTACCAGGCTAAGTTATACAAAAAACAAAAAGCGAATAAATGTTGAAGTTGATAATGAATTCGCTCTATCAGTTGAAGAAAATACAGTTGTAAAATGCAACCTGTACGAAGGTAGGATTGTAGATAAAAAATTTATACAAGAGACCAGGGAATTCGATATCGCTGAATATGCTTTTAGAAAATCTGTTGATTATATTTCAATAAGAAACAGAAGCAGGAGAGAGATCAAGGATTATCTTAATAGGAAGCTTGAAAATAATGCAGTCAGTACAGACAGAATAATTGATGAGGTGATAACAAAGCTAGAGCATCTTGATCTATTAGACGATAGGAAGTTTGCAGAAACTTTAATAAAAGATAGGATCGGGCGTGATAATAAAAGTAGACTTGAAATTGAAAAGACATTGTTGAAGTACGGGGTCGCAAAAGATATTTACAAGGAAATACTTGATGAACATTTTGATCACGAGCAAGAAAATCGTACAATAGAAAACTTAATTACAAAAAAGCTCAGGTCATCAAAAATATCGAAACTGCCTATTAGAGAGAGGAAAATTAAAATTTCTGAATATCTAATTAGAAAAGGTTTTAACTGGGAAACAATAAAAAAGGTGTTAAATAATTTCTTAAATTAATACAATGCAAGGACTATCAGAAAAAATAAAGAAAGCAAGAGAAGAGGCAAAATTGTCTCAGCTTCAAGTTGGCGTTGCCCTTGGAGTATCGGACAAAACTATTTCAGGTTACGAATCTGGCAGAATCAGCCCACCTATAGACAAGCTGCAAAAAATTGCAGAATTATTGAAGAAGCCTATTGGATACTTTGTCGGAGCTGATGCAAGAGAATACAAAGTTGCTGCAAGACTAAGAGCAGTAGAAATTATGCTTAGGGACATTCGACGTGAACTTAGAGAGATAAAAGCGTTAGCGCAGAGCACTAACCTTGATGTATGAGCGGTATTTATAGTAAAATACACATCTTGTACTTAGGTGAATTAACTTTTTAGAAGAATTAGAATGAACACAAATTTTTTACAAAGAGCGGAAAAATCAATGATCCGAAAAGATATTCCTGAATTTGAAGTTGGGGACAGCATTGCTGTACATAATATTCTTCGCGAAAAAGGTAAGGAAAGGGTACAGGTGTTTCGAGGGATTGTCCTTGCTATAAAAGGCTCCGGATTGGCGAAAACTTTCACAATAAGAAAAATCAGTTCGGGAATTGGTGTTGAAAAAATTTTCCCATTTAATTCTCCTTCTATTAAAAAAATTGTTTTTGAGAAAAAAGGTAAAGTAAGAAGGGCAAAATTGTACTATATGCGAAAGCGTATCGGCAGGAGTGCTATAAAGATTACAGAAGGCTCAATATCTGAGTCTATGAAACAACAGCATGCTAAATTGAAAAAGGAGCTTGAAGCAGAACCTGACAAATCAGAAAAAGTAGCCGAAGTAAAACCAGAGGACAAAGAAAATACAGAGAAAAAAGAGCCGGAAAAAACAAAATAATGAGATCACCATTAAAGCCGATATACGAATTAAAACTTCTTAATGAAGGCTATGATGCTATTATTGGAATAGACGAAGCAGGACGTGGGCCATGGGCGGGACCAGTTTCAATAGTTGCTTATATATTTTCTCTTGAAACAGTTGCACTGAATGGTGTCCATGATAGTAAATTAGTTACCCCAAAGAATCGTAGAATTATTTTTGAAAAATTTTCTAAATATCCTGATCAATTTATTTACTCACATAAAACTTCAGACACAATAGACCAACTTGGCATTGGTAAAACTATTGAACAATCAATTAGTGAACTGGTCAAAAAAATACAAATAAGCTTGAATGGCATGAAAATTTTATTTCTTATAGACGGTTACTTTAAATCTAAATTTGATTGTGAATATGAATTAATTAAATCAGGTGATAGAAAGTTCTATTCTATAGCAGCAGCTTCAATTATTGCGAAAGTAACAAGGGATGATATTATGCATTATTATGCAAAAAAGTACCCGGAATATGGTTTTGAAAAGCACGTTGGGTATGGCACGAAATATCACAGGATACAGTTGCTAAAACATGGTCCGTGCCCTATTCACAGGAGAAGCTTTAAGCCAGTTGCGGAGTTGATATAAATTGACACAAGTTATCTTTTTCCGCGTCTTTTTCTTGAGCTGTTACTGTTAACAGTATATTTTTCTTCCAAATCATTCTTTTTCTGGTCTGCTGCTACTGAGTTCAAACCCATCGCATATAGGAACTCAAATTTTGATCCTTTAATTACTGGATAAAGGAATTTCTGTCCCGCCCCCATTCTAAATGCAACTATTCCAATGATCAAAGCAAAGGTGCCAACAATCCATGGTGTATTGTCCAAAATTCCTGTGCTTGGGAGAGTCCCAGGTGGACAACTCATGTCAGTTACTAAATTGTATCTTACCTGATCATCACCGTAAACCACTGTAGCAACATTTTCAACGCCTTCTGCAAATGTCGAAAGATTAGCTGCTGGTATTGTCACGGTATAAGTGAATGTCGCGCTCTCATTAGCGGTGTATGTTCTCTGTTCTTCCGTCCCAGTCCATGTCACAACTCCATTACTGACCCCACCAGTAACACCCTTTGATGAGATTATATCACTGACCCAGCTATCATTTATTCCTGTGTCCAGATCATCTTCGACATAATCTAGCGTACCTGAACCAGGTCCAAGATTTGTAACTGTTAATGTATAGTTTATTACAGCTCCACTTGTGCTTGAACATGAAGCACTGGCTGTTTTAATTATAAGGAATGTTGGTTCTACCTCTTCTCCATCGTCAAATGTAAATGTAAGCTCACATGCTGGTGTGGTATCCCAGGTAGCACCTGTGTCAAAGCTAACCTCAACATCATAAGTCCCGTCAGTGAGCCCTGTCGCTCTCCATGCAAACGTATAAATCCATACTCCATCAATTGGATCATATCCGGGTGTAGAAACAGGAGAAACAAGATCCTCGCTTGTATAATAATCTTCTCCAACAGGGGTATCATCAGCTGAAGATGAAATTCGTAATCTTACAAGTGAATTAGCATATGGAACCTGATCAGCTTCACCTGTAACACGCACTGTAAATAATTCTACCTCGTTTGTACCAACCGGGTCAGTACCTACTCTAGACAGGTCCTCGCATTCAATATCAGGTGTAGTTCCGCTACATAAACATGTTGCTTCGTCGCAAATTTCTCCAGCTGTTGTACAGGCAATTCCTGTTTCACATTCTTCACCAGTATCAAGCGTTCCATCTCCGCATTCTGGAGGTACATCAGCTATACAAGTTACGGTTGTGGTATCTTTACATGCCGCCTCAGAATAATAATCCGTAGAAGACACTTTTTTCAGTGTTTTTGCAGTTAATGTATATGTCCCAGCAGCAGATGTCGTAACAGTAGCACCGCTTGCGGTAATATCTTTGATCTTATTCCCATCTGGTCCTTTGACTGTCACAACCATATCATTTGCTAGGTTCTGTGCCTGATTATGAGTCATTCTAACTGTAAAACTCTCTCCACATTTTAGATCACTTATACTATCTACCCAATCACCTACATCTTTCTTTACATTTATCCTGGTAACACTATATGGACATTTCTGCTCTTTTTTGTTGCAGATACAATAAGAATCATAGCCGGTGTTGATCACACATGGATTTCGTGTAATTTTACATTCATCCCACCCGGCAACTGTTGAAGTGTCATTAACTGGCTTTCCATCAGGCCAACCACCGAACCATTGACCTGTCGTTGTTGTACAATTACCATCCCCAGCCCTGACATTATCCTCCCAAAGTACTCTACATCTAGTACCATCAGGTGGTAGGTTATCGATACAAACAGTCGGAACATTATTATCGCAATCAATTGTCTCCGGATATCCTGCCGTTGTAGCCTCAGTATCTTCCGGCGCTTCGCTTTCTTCTTTTTGGAGTTGATAACCTACATAAACGGCTGCTCCTGCTAGTACAACAGTGAGTATAAGGAGTATAACGACAATTATGGTTCGTAGACGTTTTTTGACCAATTGATATTAATTAATACTAATCCAGTATGAGCAATTTTTCATTTGTTGTCAAACAAAATTATACCAGGAAGATCTCATCTAAATTCATTAAAATATATCCAATGCCTATTACTATAGTAACTATCGCGACAAGACTGAACAATTTATATCCATTTATAATCCCCTGGCTGCGTTTTTTAAACTGAATAAACTCGTGTTTTATAACCAATTTTTGATCTAATGCAAACATTGCAGACAGCACTCCTATCATAATGAATAAAAATGCCCAACTGCTTACGCTTAATGTTGTAAATAAAGCGGAGAGGATTATCAATAATCCCGACCATGACAATGCTAAAGCAAAAAACCCTGCCGAACTTTTTTTGCCATTGAACATTTTATGTCCAGAATAAATAAACATACTGATCACAGAGAGGACCAATAAAATCCCTAACAAGCCATAACTTTGGAAAATATTCAAAATCATTGTCGTCTCAGAATATGTAAAACCATTACCAATCAGGACTTCATGTAATTTCGAAACATTGGAAACAACTTCTTTTGTTACGTCCACGGAATCTGTAATAAGCACAAAATCTTTTCCCATTGCAAGAAGGACAATACTTGCTATCGACAAGACTAAAGCAATTAATGGGATAAATAGAACATAAACAGTTCTTGCTTCAATTTTTCTAAAAGACCTTTTTTTGAGAACAAATAAAAATTCCTGAATTTCTTTTTTACCCAATTGTCGTGAAAATACAAGACCAATGGTCAACAGAATTGATCCAGTTGCAGCAACAAGCACGAAATCTTCAGTAAGGTTCAAAAATGCAAACAAACTGACTAACAAAGCGTTTATAGCAAGTGATAATTTTATCCCCCAGTCCTTTGCGTAGAATATAATTGAACATAACAAAGGTGCATTGATTAGAACAAAAAATGACTCGCCCATATTCATTTCACCAGTTGCGATAAATTGAACAATTACCGCCCCCTCAAGAAACAGGAAAGCAAAAACTCCAAAAAATTTCAACCATCTAAGATTTCTTGATATCACGTCAATTAAGTAGCTCATTGCTAGAAGAACAAGAAGTCCCCAAATTGTAAAATGCCAATAAAGTTGACTAGGGAACATTCCCTCATCATCTACGAGATCAGAAAATTGCTTCACCAGGAGTGTTGAGATCAGCCCGATAAGCAAAAGCAATGAATACAAATCAAACCTACTTTCAGGAAAATATCGCAAACCACCAAGCAACATCTTAATCAACTGCATACCACCGACTAAGACAACAGATCCAATTATCAATTTAAAGAAATCAATATTGTCAAAATCATCATCAAATTGCCCTATTACAAAAAGACTAACTGATACCAGCAATGCAAGATACTGTACCAGTTCTGCTAAGTAGAATGGCCAGAATTTCTTTTTCAGATCAGGAATATCCAAACTAATAGCGCGTTTTTCGCTCAACTTAATTCTGAGCCTGTTCATATTTTTGAGGATAAAATATTAATTAAGAATAAGTGAGCAGATGATAAACTATATGAAATACTATCTTTAATGTCAAGTTTACCTGATATTAACCAGAGAAATTCGTAAGTTAATGATTAATTTTGTATAATTAGCCGGTTATTAGATATTCGATCCATGAAAATCGTACCAGGAGATAAACTCGCACAGGAAATAAAACAAAAGTTAAAAGATACCATACAAACAGAGGAAATACATCCTAAGCTTGTAATTATTTATGCGGGTGAAAATGAGGCCAGCAGAATCTATGTAGATAAAAAAATAGCCTGGGCAAAAGAGGTCGGGATCAGTGCAGAGCTAATCAGGCTCACACAAACAACAACAGAAGAGCTGCTTAAAATTACAAAGACGCTTAACGAAGATGCTGAAACAAGCGGATATATTTTGCAACTTCCCCTGCCCTCAAACATCGACACTTATAAAGTATTGGAGAACATCAGTCCAAAGAAAGATGTTGATGGTTTAAACCCAATTTCAATTGGGAAACTCTATCACAATCAAAAAGATCATTTAATCTCCGCCACAGCATTAGCAGTTTTAGAGTGTTTAAAATATGTAGCAAAATATCAGGACGACAACCAGTACTCAGTGGACGAGATAACTCAGGAGGCAGATGAACTTTTAGCAGAATTTTTAAATGAAAAAAATATTTTACTTATCAATCATTCGATATTAGTTGGTAAGCCACTTACTGCTTTATTACTTCAATATAAATGCACAGTAACTATTGCTCACAAGTTCACAAAACCCGATCGTTTAGGCAAATTAATCAACGACTCAGATATTATCATAAGTGCAACCGGACAAAGCGGTTTGATCAATAAAGACATGGTGCATGATGGACAAGTGCTAATTGATGTAGGAATTAATAAAAGTGCGCAAAAAATTGGCGGTGATGTTGATGCAAAAGGTATGGAAAATTTAGATATATGGTTGACACCAGTGCCCGACGGAGTCGGGCCTGTAACAGTCGCAATGCTTTTGAATAACACTGTTAAGGCGCACATTAAAGGAGTAGTTTGATAAGGTGAAAAATTGACCTCTGGGGGTGGGGACAAGCACTTATTATGAACCAGCGATTTTCTACAATTTATGTACAAACTATGGTCATATTATGTAGAAAAATGTGTAGAATGTTTTGAGGAACAGCCGGGATACAAGGGACAAATATGGCAACTTTTTACTAAAATTATCTATTATCATAAATCACGTAAATGAAAAAAATAACTATTACAGACAAACCCAACTTAACAAAGGACGACCCGAAAATTGCTTCGATAATAAAAAACGAAGAAGAACGCCAGCAAAATAAACTATCAATGATCCCTTCAGAAAATTTTGCGAGCAAAGCTGTCAGGGAAGCAGTAGGTTCGGTCCTAATGAACAAATACTCTGAAGGGAATGTCGGGAAAAGGTATTACGAAGGAAATCAGAATATCGATGAACTTGAAACTTTGGCAATTGAGCGTACGAAAAAATTATTCAAGCTTCCAGCAGACTGGGATGTGAATGTGCAAGCACTGTCAGGAGCTTACGCAAATATGGCAGTTTACATCGCGCTCCTGAATATCGGCGACACAATGATGGGAATGTACCTTCCCGATGGAGGACATTTGTCACACGGATGGTCTTATTCTCCCGGTAAAAAAGTTGATCCGAACGAACTAATATACAAGGGGGGGGAACGAAAAATACATCTCACATCAAAAATTTATAATGCTATCCAGTATAAAACAGACCCCAAAACCCAGACCTTCGACTGGGATGAAGTTGAGAAGATCGCTAATAAATACAAACCGAAACTTATTATCACAGGTGGCACTGCCTATCCTCGGGACTTTGACTATAAACGTGTTAAAAAAATTGCATCTTCAGTTGGAGCATATTACATGGCAGACATCGCTCATGAAGCAGGTTTAATCGCAGCTGGCGTTCTAAATAGTCCGGTTGGAATTGCTGATGTCGTTACAATGACTACTCACAAGACACTAAGATGCACTAGAGGCGCGATTATTCTTTCAAATAAAGAAATCATACAGAAGATTAATCGCGCAATACTGCCCGGCCTGCAAGGCGGGCCTCATAATCACAATATCGCCGGCATAGCAGTCGGGCTTGGCGAAGCACTAAAGCCAGAGTTCAAAGCTTACGCTAAAAAAATCATTCAAAACGCAAAGGTCCTCGCAGAAGAATTGAAAAAATACGACTTCAATTTAGTTTCCGGAGGCACTGACAAACATTTGATCTTGATAAACATGACCAATAAAGGGATTTTTGGAAAAAAGACAGCTCGCGCACTTGATTACGCAGGGATAGTTGCCAACATGAACACAATGCCTCAAGAAACAAGGTCCCCTGCAGACCCATCCGCGATCAGATTAGGCACACCAGTGCTCACAACAAGAGACATGGGTGCTAAAGAGATGAAACAAATTGCAAAATGGATAAATGAAGTTGTAGATATTGCAGCAAAATATTCTGAGCTGGACTTTGAGAAATTTGAAGAAAAAATAAAAATGAATCTTAGAATAAAAGGTATTTCACAAGAAGTCCGATCATTATGCAAAAAATACCCTTTAGATGTTTGAGACAGCCTAGATGTTTGAGATTGCTATATAAAGATCAGTATAATTTCTGACCATTCTTTTTACAGTGAACTCTTTGCTTGCACGTTCATAAGCTTTTTGGACATTTTCCTCACGTATGGTTTTATTATTTATCACATTTTCTATTGCTCTAACGAGATTTTCTGAGTTCCCGGGTTCAACAAGCAGCCCGGAATCGCCTACAATCTCCGGCAATGCTCCGGCGGTGGTTGCGATGACTGGAATTTTATATCCCATGGCTTCTCCCACCGCCATGCCAAAGCTCTCATCAAGAGAAGGTTGGATATAAATATTAATATTTGACCAGAAATCTGTTAGATCTTCTCTAACCCCAAGCCACTGAATATCAAAATTAGTTCCAAGATCAACACTATGCTGTTTGAGAAAAACTTCCTCAGGCCCTTTGCCAACTATTTTTAGAATAATTTTATTTTCGCCCTTTTTCTTCAACTTAGACAAGGCTTCAAACAGAAAAATTAAGCCTTTTCTTTTATGAAGAGATGCTATTGTTCCAATCACAACCGGTTTTAAGTTTGTACGTTTTTTTACTTTTTTAAAATCGATCCCATTATATATAACCCCTGAATTTTCCAGGTTTACAATTTTTTTCCTAAGCAAAAATTCCTGGACCGCTCGAGAGACACATACTGTGAATGTAGTATATTTTGAGAGCCTTTTCATCATCCTCAACTGTATTGGAGCACGCCAATTTTGAGGTAATTTATAATCTTTTGTCCAGTTATGCTCTGTGTAAACTAGAGGTATTCGGAACTTTTTATTCGCCGTTCTTCCGAAATATCCAGCTTGCACACCATGACAATGAATTATAGTCCTGGGATTAATCTCCGATTGAATGATATTTCTAATTTTTCGGCTCACAAATAAGCCTTTCTTATAATTGAATTCAAGTAGTTTAAAGCCTTCCTTTTTTAATCTATCTGTGAGGAATCCCGTTGGAGCAATGATCACTGAATCGAAATATGATTTATCTAGGTTTTCAATCAAACGCAAAAGTTGGATCGGTCCACCGGAAAATCCAGAATCAGCTATCAGATGAATTAATTTTATCTTCTTTTTTCTCAATTTCGGAAATTAGTTTAAATAATCTTATACAAAATGTTAGGTATTATAAGTGAATTTAGAATAAAAGCAAATAGAACGCAATAGATAATTGAATACTCATTTTTGATTGCTCTCACAATTCAAGTCGAAAAAAGTCCCATCCCTTGCGTCCACTGGACAAGTTCCATTTTGCCTTCGAATAAACCATTCATCTTTGTCTTCAGGGAATCTATTTGAATGATCAATTACATTTAATGGCCTATACTCTGTTGAAGTAATATACCAAAGTCCTAGGAAAGATAAATAAAGTAAAAAAAG
>Ga0209416_1000748_pt1 | contig 29198 bp, 26 predicted proteins | sample RifGroF1_FD_184001 | JGI IMG/M metagenome (GOLD analysis project Ga0209416, IMG submission 184001) | Groundwater microbial communities from Rifle, Colorado, USA - Groundwater F1 (SPAdes) (version 2) | ecosystem: Environmental > Aquatic > Deep subsurface > Groundwater | place: Rifle, Colorado...
CAAGACCTGGCGCAAGCTCGGGCTCCCGGACGCTACCGTCGTGCGGGCCCACGCCGTGAGCATGATGGCGGCTGATGCCATCAGCAAGCTGCCCAAGCCGGACTTCTCCAAGTCGAAGACCGACGGCGTCACTCAGACCATGGCCGTGCTGGCCGAGGCCGACAAGCTCATCGCGGCCAACCTGGGCAACCCCCCGCCCGCGCCGGGCATGACCTACGTTCCGCCGGCCATCGTGGCAGCCATGGTGGAGGCAGCCGGGGGCCAGAAGTGGTGGCCCGGGGCGTTTGCCCAGCCCACCAAGGGGATGAAGATTGCCATGGGGCGCGGTGCCAAGGCCGGTGCGTCGGACGTGGCCAAGAGCTTCATCGAGCGCGCTCGAGCTGGGGTCACCCGCGAGGTGGCTGACGAGGCCCTCGAGTTCTTCTCCTCGCACCCGGGGCTCACCCCCACTGACCCGGCCTGGGCCGACGCGCTCTGCTACGGCGGACGGACCGCCCCCGACTTCTACCTCTCCCTCCAGGAGCCCACACCGTGGATCGAGACCCTGTACCCGACGACCAGCTCCCCCTCTCCGACCGTGGTCGAGACATCTTCGACCGCCACCTCCAGTACGAACTCCCCTCCGGCGCCCCGACCGACATCGACCCCAGCGACCAGTTCACCCGCGTCGCCGACAGCTGGCCCCTCCCTGCAGTCTTCGGTGTTGCCGTCGGCCCCAGCGGCCCGGCCTACCCCGCCGGTCCCGGAGGAGCCCCCGGCCCGATCCCCGTCGGAGGCGGAGACCCTGCCCGTGCCCCCGGTAGCCCCGCCGCGGGAGGACCCCCAGGCGGGGCTGCCGCAGTCGCTGTCCCCACGCCTGTTCAACCAGGGTGACCACGTCGTCGTGTTGCGCCGGGGCATGATGGACAAGATCGCCGTGGCGGCCGTGAGCGACGACGGGGAGCAAGTCACCGTGGTGTCCGTGGACGGTAGCCTCGCTACCCTGCCCGCGGCCGAGCTGCAGAGCCGGCGCTTCGACGCTGCCACCGTGGCTCGGCTGGTGAAGGAAGCCTACCTCGGGGCGAAGGTCAGCCTGGAGACCTACCGCAGGGTGGCCCATGCGGCCATCGAGGACAGTTGGGACAAGCTGTACAAGGCTGCCCAGGACGCCCTGCAGGAGATCCAGGCAAACGAGGCCAAGGCCAAGCAGGCCCTGGCGCCCGCTCCCACCCCGCCCCCAGCGGTGGTCACCCCTGTGGCTACCCCCCTGAAGCCGGCCCCCGTCCCGAAGAACCCCTACGCCTGGGTGGAGGACATCGTCACCCAGCGCTCGAAGGAGGTCACCGGCTACCTTCGCTCGCTGGGGGTGAGGAACAGGTTCGAGGCCCTGCGCGAGCTGACGGTCGATGCCCCTGTCTCGGCCACCTTGGCCCTGTCCATGCTGTCCCGCGTCGGGGGCCCCGACGCCGTTGAAGCTGCCATCGCTGCAGCGCTGCGGAGGTCGTAGATGTTGCCCACGAAGCGGGAGATGCAGGTAGCTGCCCTGTCGCCCATCACCGTCGAGGACGTCCCCAAGGCGTACAACTACGAGCCCCGCTGGGCGGCCACGGTTGCAGCGGCCATGGTAGCGGCCAAGGAGTACGCCAAGTACGGGGTGGTCAGCCTCGGTACCCTGTACCGGATGTCCAAGACCTTCCTCCCGGCAGCCATCTTCGCAGCGCGTACCAACGACTGCGCGGACTTCTCGATGTACTCCACGAGTCGTCATGTCCCCGGCTGGACCCCAGGGATGCGTGACAAGCGCCGGACTCCTACCCGGCGCGACGAGAAGCGCATGCAGGAGATCGCCGACTTCTTCATGGGGGGCGGTACGGACTTCTGGGAGAACGGGTTCGAGGGCTTCATCCGGGCCATCGTACCCCAGTCGATGACCTGGGACCGCTACACCTACGAGGTGGTACGGAACGAGGACCGCATGCCCGTCTCCCTGGTCCCGGTAGATGCCACCTCGGTGGCCAAGGCCATGCCGACAGGCAAGAACCTGAACGGGCGCTGGAACCCTCGAGGGGATGAGGTTGCCTTCCTGCAGGTGGTGGACAACAAGGTCACCGCGGAGTTCAAGCGGGGGGAGCTGGGTTGGGGGGCACGCAACCCCAGCACCCTGCTGAACGGGCTGGGGCATGGGGTGCCCGAGATGGAGACGGGGATGAACATCCTCGTCGACATCCTGAACATCTACATCGCCAACTCCGCCAGGGCCTCGACCGGGCTGCGGTCGGACGCGCTGGTCATCGTGAAGTCCGACATGGCCACGGGCAAGTTCAACACCTTCGAGCGGAAGGTGGTGGCTGCCATGTCCAACAACTCAGGGCGCCAGGCCACCCCGGTCCTGCAGATCGACCCCAACCTGAAGGAGGACGTGACCGTAGTCCCCCTCCACCACCCTAGCTCGGAGATGGAGCTGGGGGCCCAGATGGGGATGCTGGTCAAGTATTTCTGTGCCCTCTTCGACATGGACCCCGCCCGCATCCAGCAGGTGTTTGGGGTCGAGGGCCAGACCTCTACGGTCGAGTCAGGCAAGGGGCTCAGCTCCCGCATCCTCAGCGGGCACCGTAGCGCCTACCCCATGCTGCGCAACATTGCCTGGAACCTGACGACTACGGTCCTCTGGCACACCCCTGGCTGGGAGGACTACGTCTTCGAGTTCACCGGGCTGACGGACGAGACCCGCGAGGAGCGGGTGAAGATCGCAGCCATGGAGGCTGACAGCTACAAGTCCGTCAACGAGGTGCGCCAGGAGATGGATGAGCAGGCCTGGGATGATCCGATTTCTCGTAGGCCCCTGCACGCAGCCTACGCCCCCCTGACCCAAGCAGTGATAGCAAACGCGGTCAGCCCTGAGGACAACCTGGCTACAGATGCTAGCCTCGGAGTAGGGGAGTGGCTACAGGGGAAACAGGCTACCAAGCGCTAGCTTGTTGACACCGTACCCTACTACGCTGCATTTATGTGGCAATGACTCCGAAGCCCTACATCGAGGTGACCAGAGACGGCGACGGCGGTGCCTGGTATCACCATCGTGGCGGGCTGCTGGTAGGTACCCTGGCCAAGGCTGCTGGCGACCCTGAGGGGAAACCAGCAGCCTTGGTCAAGGCTGCTGGGTTTGCTACGACCGAGGCTCGCGACCATAGCAAGCACCGCATCGTCCAGACCGGCATCAACTGGGACATCTTCATGGGCAAGGGGCGTCGTAGCCCTGGCCCGGTGACCTACGAGCACCCCATCGGGGTCTCGAACCTCGTAGGGTTCCCCACCCTCATCGAGTCCCGGCTCGACGATGATGGTACCCCTGGTACCTGGGTCGAGACGGCGCTCTACGGGGAGCTGGACCTGGTCAAGGCCATCGTCGACAAGGCCCGGCTGTTCGAGCGCTACGGTAGCCACCAGAGCTTCGGCTGGAGCGTGGAAGGCTCCATCGACGCCAAGCCGGTGCCTGGAGACGGTGGCCTGGACATCATGAAGTCCAGCGTGTTCTCCCTGGCCATCACCCTGGTCCCCCAGAACCACCGCACCTGGCTGACCCTAGCGGCCAGCCTGAGCATGGCTGGGTCCGTCCCGCATGCTACCCCCGAGCCCGCCGTCGCGGCCGACGGTACCCAGGCAAGCATCTTGGCCCCTGTTTCGTTTGACGTCATGGTAGCGACTGTCTGCAAGTCGTTCCCGCACCTGAGCTGGGCCGCCAGTCGTGACGTCGTGCATCAGATTCTCGAGACCGCCGGGCCTGATATCCGGCAGAGAGGTTGAACGTGAGCACGAAGGCTTCCGATGTGAAGAGCGCGCTCCTCGGTGCCGGTATCCCCGAGGCCGAGGCTGACGCCCAGGTGGACCGCATGGTCCTGGAGAAGTCCATCACGGTCGATGACCGCACGATGGCGGTCGACATGACCAAGTTCGGCAACATCGTCGCCAGCCTGGCCAAGGCCGTCACGGCCCCGGCCGACGGCTTCTGGGGCGCCAAGGCCACCCCGGACGCCCCGGCGACCAACGTGGACGAGCTGTCCAAGTCGCTCGGAGCCGTCGGCGCCCGCGTCGACAAGCTGGCCGAGGCCAGCCAGACCAGCACCGAGGGTCTCGCCAAGGCGCTCGGTGCCCTCGGCGAGCTGAACACCGAGCTGGTCAAGGCCGTCGCCGGCATGCAGGCCAAGCTCGAGTCCCTCACCCTGGCGGCCCCCGCTGCCAAGGCCCCGATGGCCAAGTCGGTCGCGACCACCCCCGGCAACGACCCCCGCGCCCTTCCCGAGGGTGCCGCGGCCGAGGGCCCCAGCAACGCCGACCTCTACGACCAGGCCGAGGCGGCCATCGGTCGTGAGATGGCCTCGCTCGCCAAGTCCACGGACCAGGTGTCGCTCCAGCGCCGCCAGGCCCTGCGGATGGCGTCGGGCCAGCTGACGGCCTTCCCGGCGGCCCAGGTCATCAGCAAGTTCAACCTCCAGACCGTGAAGGGGGCCTAACATGGGGCTCTACGACATCAGCTTCCCGGGAGCCAACGAGACCATCGAGTATGGTCAGCTCGCGGAGATCAACGACGCCCTTCGCCGCGCGGCTCGTGGCCTCGCCAAGACGGTCGTCAACGTCGGCGGCACCGTGGGCTACCCCCAGCAGGCCGTCGCCTACCTCAGCCCCAGCGACACCTTCGTCGACCCCCTGCTCCCGCAGAGCATCCAGCCGGTCCTCACCAACTTCGACTTCAACGAGTCGCACCTCTGGTTCTTCCAGATGGTGGCCAAGGTCCAGGCGACCAGCACGCTGCACGAGTACAGCTCGATCCGGCAGCACGGCACGCCCAGCCTGAACCCGTTCTTCGCCCAGGGCGGCGTCGCGCCGCTGAGCCAGGCGAAGTACGCTCGCGGGACCGTGAAGATCAAGTTCCTGATGGAGTACATGCAGGTCAGCGACGTCGCTGCCATGCTGGGCACCGTCACGAACGGCACCGTGCTGGCACAGCTCACGCTCGACCACACCGTCAGCCTCATGCGGAAGATCGAGCACTCGATGTTCTGGGCTGACGAGTCCGTCAACCCCCTCGCGTTCAACGGCCTGTACAAGGCCATCAAGAACGCGAACAACGACGCCACCGCGGCGACGAACGGCATCGGCACCCAGACCTACTGGGACAACGAGGGCAACGAGCTGAGCGGCCGCCTGCTCAACTACTACCTCTCGATCCTCAAGGCCGCCCCCCGCTACGGCAACCCGACGCACATCCTGTGCACGCCGGAGCAGTTCGAGGCCTTCAAGAACCAGCTCCTGGTGCTCGGCCGCCAGTTCATGGGCCAGGGCGACGGCTACCTCAGCCTCAGCCCGGAGGGTGGCATCTACGCCACGGGGATGATCCCGATCGTCCCGGTGACGTTCCTCGCCTACCCCAAGGGCATCCTCAACGTCAGTGTCGGCGACGAGCCCCCGACCCTCATCACGCCGACCATCGGCCTCGAGGAGGTGCTCGGCCTCGGCAAGTGGACGGCCTACGACAAGACCAAGGACACGCATGTGGCCGTGGTCGCGATCGGTGAGGGCGGCAACTCGGCGCCCAAGTTCGCCACGGTGCAGATCGGTGACAACACCGGGCTCGCGACGGACACCATCACCATCGACATCGTGGACACCGGGGCGCCGTGGATCGGGGCTGCCAACAGCCTCATCTACTACTCGGTGTTCCTGGCGCAGGTGGCCATCGGCGGCGCGGACCCGTCGCTCTGGGACTACACCTGGGTCGGCGACTTCGCGCGCGTGCCGGGGACCAACACGGCCATCACGCTGCGCAACCAGAAGCGCATCGGCACCGCGCCGGTGTACATCATCGAGCTGAAGCCCGAGGTCATGCAGTTCACCCAGTTGCTCGACCTCACCCGGCGCAACATCACCGTGTCCAAGACCACGGCGACCCAGTTCGGCATCATGATGTTCGGCTCGTTCACCCTCATGGTGCCGCACCGCAACTTCATCATCGACAACGTGCTGCCGGGCTTCACGCTCAACCTCACCGACGCGGTGTCGCTGCCGTAGCCCCCAGGCTTGGGCTACCCAGCCTGAGTCTGAACTAGCAGGGGGCCTCGCAAGGGGCCCCCTGTTCCCCATGAGGAGAAGCATCACCATGATCCTGCACACGCGCGTTCGCACTGGCACTGTCATCCTCGACAAGGTCAAGCACATCATCCACGACTTCGTGCTCTACCCGGAGCCAAAGGCCTCGGAGCACCTCGACCTCGTGCTCAGCTCCAAGCTGCTGAAGTTCCAGAAGGGGGACACCCCCAGCCTGGAGAGCGTCCGCGCCCCCGTCCCTGCCCCGAGTGATGCCGCGGTGGGGGGCGGCAGCGAGGGTTCCGCAGGTGGGCCCCTCGCTGCCGGTTCCCGTATGACCCAACTCGACGTGCTGAAGACCCTCAGCTTCGCCGAGCTTCAGGTCATCGCCCAGGGCTTGGCCCCGGCTGAAGAGCTGGCCAAGCTCAAGAGCAAGAAGAGCCTCATCGACCTCATCACGAAGGGCCAGGGCTGATGCCCATCCAGGAGCTGGTCACCCCAGACTTCCTCCGGGCAACCATGCCTGGGGTCAAGCTCCAGACCTTCGACAAGGTGCCCTTCTCGGACGAGTTCCTGCAGCAGGCCATCGACCAGTCGGTGCGCTTCTTCGAGACGAAGTACAGCGTTTCGCTGACCGGGTCTCCGGCCCTGACCACCACCATCAAGCACGACGTGCGCTGGTCAGAGGCCGAGACCTGGTACCTCAAGCAGATGCCCATCCGCCCCGTGGCGAAGATCACCAAGTTCGAGTTCCGCTTCGGGAACTACCCCCCTGCCAGCATCGACCTTCGGTGGCTGGCCATCCGGGACCCCATCGAGGGCGTGGTCCAGATCATCCCAGGCCCTGGTGGCGTCACGACGACCCTGGCTGCAGGGCTCCGGTCGACGGGTACCATGGGCGGCGGCACCTTCGGCATGTTCCCCTACACCCCTGACTTGCTGCACTACAGCTACGTTGCGGGCTTCGAGAGCGACTTGCCTCAGGCCACGGTCACCAACGGCAACGCCCTGGTGACGTTCGACGCGGACATGACCGACATGTCCAACGTCACCCAGCTCTCGGGCGTGATGATGACCTACGGGGCCATCCTCAGCCTAGGCGGCGTGCTCTACAAGGTGCAGCGGGTCACCACAGCAGGGGTCACCCTGACCCGCCCCTACGAGGGGGCCACCGGGGTGGTCGACGCCATCTGGTACCGCTACGACCCCCTGTTCCTCGCAGGGGTCCGGGACTACGCCGCCCTCGAGGTGGTCACGGCTGCCAACGACACCGTGACCAAGGAGCCCGGTCTCGTGTCCGCCAGCATCGGCATCGAGGGCATGAACCAGGCCAAGAGCTTCAACCCCCGGGGGCCCTACTCCAACCGCATCGCGCTCCTGCGTGAGCGGCTGAAGGAAACCCACACGGCCTTGCGCCGACTCTACGGCGAGGTCAACCTGTTCGTGGAATGAACGACTCACCCCCCTACGTCCCGGCCAACATCGAGGCATGCAGCGTCGACCCAGACGCAGAGGACTTCCGGCGCCTGGTCATCCAGCACGGGACGCGGGTGTGGTGGGAGCAGTCGATGCCTTGCCCCTGTGGCGAGCGCTCGGTGTCCTTGGGGTCAGTGACCACGTCGCTGGACGTCCCCGACGGAAACTGCGCAGCTTGCCACGGCACGGGCATCCTTTATTTCGGGGGCCAGCAGATCCCGGCCATGGTGCTGCAGGCCAAGGACAAGCTCGAGTGGTACCAGCTCATGGGTGAGCTGGCCGCCGGGCACGCGATGTTCACGCTCCTGCCTGAGCACCTGCCCTCGTCCCGGGACCGCTACACCCTGATGGATGATGTGCTGGTCTACGTCGAGCGCAGGGTACGCAAGACCACCGTGGAGACCCCGCGCTACCCCATCATCCAGCACACCACCTCGGTGGGTACGGTAGGGTCCCTGGCCACCCCAGTCGACCTGACCCAGGGGGTCATCTACCTCCGGGGTGCCAACGCTGCTGGGGTCGTCCAGGCTGAGTTGCTGCCAGGGGTGGACTTCGACCTCGTGCCCCTCTCGGCCGATGGCCAGGGGTACGCCATCGACTGGACCAAGGGCGACGTGCTGGAGACCGCCCCCGCCGTGGGGTCCCGGTACTCCCTGCGCTACTACGCCCGGCCGCGCTTCGTGGCCGTTGAGGACGTGTACGCCAAGCGGGCCTACTACATCTGGTCCCAGCTGGAGGCTGTCCGCACTGCCTTCCCGACGGCGGTCCTCGCCCGGCTCGAGCACGCTGGCTGGACGCACGGTGAGAAGAACCCTGACGAGGCTGCCTACGCAGGTTCTGTGGGGCTCGGATGAACCCCATGAACATCCATCTGGCGCAGCTCTCGGCAGACATCACCAAGAAGATCCCGGACCCCAAGACCTTCCAGAAGAAGGTCTCGAAGAAGGTGCTGACGGCCGTTCGGGACCAGCTACGTACCATCGCAGGGCCCACGTTGCGCGAGGCGGGGTACTCGGGGCTCAGCGTTGGCATGTACATCAGCGCGATGTACGTCAAGCTCAGCAGCTCCGGGGATGGCATCGAGGTAGGGCTAGCGGACAGCGCCCCGTCCTTCGTCAAGGCCATGGAGTTGGGGTGGAAGCCCCCTGGCTCGGGCAACTGGGCTGACGGGCTGGGGAAGTGGGATGGTGGCGAAGCGGACATGCGCCCGGTCCTGTTCTCCAAGAAGTACGCCGGGGCCGAGCGGCGCGCCGTGCGCATGCAGACCTACGGGACCTTCACCACCATCGCTGCGAAGGTGGAGACCGTAGCCAACGCCACCCTGCGCATGCGTGAGCACTCAGACCGCATGTCGGTCTCCATCCCACAGGTGTTCAGCAAGGGATTCAGAGATGCTGGTGGTGACCACGCCCGGCGAAGGTTGATGAACTCGGCCGAGATGACCAACCAGGTAGCCCAGTCGATGGGCCACCATGTAGCATCCCACCTGGGCAGGACCCATGCCGATGACAGGGGCGTGCTGTCCCAGACAGGGGACGCCACTGGGGTGGGCAAGTCCGCCTTGCTGACCGCCTGGCCAGCTAGCGTCCGTGAGGGGGCCAAGAAGCTACTGGATGCTGTGGAGGCTGACGGTGGTCAGGCTAGCGTGGCTCTGCCCCGGATGCCCACCAAGCCCATGCACAAGGAGTCCATCTTCACCCGCATGTCGATGGAGCGGCTGACCCCTGGGAAGGCTGGAGAGTCCCGGCGAAACGCATTTGTCGACTACCAGCCGTTCATGCGCAACCCAGCTCAGGCCCCGTCAGCCTGGAAGCCAAACAAGTCCACCCACAACAGCACCCAGGCCATCCCCGCGGCTGCCATGGGGGGCAAGAAGTACAACGTGTACTCGGTGTTCCGCATGGTGGACCGCCAGGATGACGGCGTGACCTGGCACAGCGCCGGGTTCAAGCCCGTCAACATGCTGCAGAGCCCCGAGTTCGTGGACCTCTTTGCCCTGCACGCCAACCTCATCCTCAAGGAGATGCTGGCATGATCGGCTATGGCGACAGGCTGGTGGAGGCTGCCCTCAACAAGGGGTTCGAGCTGATCCTAGCAGACCCAGATCCTGTAGGGGCTCTGGCTCGGCTAGCCCCCTCCCCCCTGGGGGACCTCCGGCGGAAGTGGGCTGCACGGCTGATCTCCCAGACGGTACGGGTCAAGTCTGGCTTCATCACGGGGCTGGATGCACCCCTAGCCCCTACGATGTCCGTGGTGATGGAGGCACACCAGCAGACGGCTGACCTGCTCAGCCAGGGGGAGCGCTTCGATCCCGTGACCAAGGAGACCATTGGCTGGGACCCTAGCGTGGCCTCCGTCCGCATCTTCATCTACGGCCAGCACGTCGAGGACATCCGGCTGCTGACGTACTTTGCCCGGTCGGCGGTCCGTACCCTAGCCAAGTGGTGGGCTCGGACCGTAGGGGTAGGGGGCTCGATCGACACCTTCAAGTGGGTGAAGACCGAAGACCTCGTCCCCGACAAGGCTATCATCCCCGACGGGGTAACGGTCTACGCTACGGCGATGACCTTCCACCTGTCGTCCGTTGAGCCCGTCAAGCACATAGGGGTGTACGACGGGACCCTAGTAGAGTTCCTTTCCGTTGCGGAACAGGGCGTTTCAGTAGATGCTGAGCCGAACCCGGAGACCAGGGCCTTCGTGCCCTACGGCAGCACGGTGGTCGGCGGAATCACCCCAGAGGAGGCATAGAGATGGCTGGTGGACTGAGCTACGGCAAGATTGACACCGCGCTGCCGGGTGTCTTCGTGGTGGAAAAGATTGCAGACCTTGCGGCTGCTACCCCCTCGAAGGGCGTCCTCACGCTGGTGGGGATGTTCCCCAGCCTCAAGCAGGGGGTCGTGTACGGCGTCTCGACGGACGCTGCGATGCGCTCGCTGGCCCCGGGCGACGAGACCCTGGACGTCCTGAGCGACGTGGTCTTCAACCCGAGCCCCGACAGCGACGTGAAGGGCCCCTCGGAGGTGCGCCTCATCTCGCCCGTCGAGACCTCGCAGGCGCTGGGCCTCATCCCGGTCACCCCTGGCGTGGGGTCGGCCATCGCGCTCAAGGCGAACATCTGGGGTCTCCGTGGCAACTCGACCCGGCTGTCCGTCACCCCCAACGCCACGGTCGGCGGCTTCGACCTCGTCGCCAGCAACGGGGGCCTCACCGAGCGCTTCCGGGCGGAGGACTGCTCGGACATCTTCTCGGTGGCCTACCTCTACACCGGGGCTGCTGGCACCGCGACGGCCACGACCAGCTTCGACACCACGGGGGCTGGTACGGGTACGGGTACCCTGACCCTCGAGGTTGGGGACCCCCCGACGGGCTACGGTACGGACCAGGGCATCACCCTGCGCTTCGTGCGCACGGTCCCCCCGACCGCCGTGGCCCTGCTCACCGCTGGGGCTACCCTGTCCTGGTCCCCCAACGGCCCGGTCTTCGGCCCGCTGTCCATCGACTGCACGGGGGGTACGCTCGGCACGGGTGCTACCTCGCTCAAGGCCATCATCACCGGGGTGGACTCGGCGACGGGGATGGCGACGACCGAGGAGCTGATCCTCATCGACACCGAGGTCCCCGTGGTGACCCCTGGCGTCGTGGTGTCCCCCACCATCTGGGCCTCGGTCACGTCGGTGTCCATCTTCCAGAACACGGCCACGACGGCGTTCACCACCTCGGGTGCCCTGACCATCTCGGGCATGATCCTCCCGCCGTACACCACGGCGCGGGGCTTCACCAACGTGGCGGACGTCATCTCGGACATCGTCACCCGCAGCGGGAGCTACGGGTTCACGACGACCACGGCGTCGGCGCGCACCTACGACCTGGCCATCGAAGACCTCGACGTCATGGCCGAGGAGGCCCTGGCGACGGCGGTCGTGAGCGCCACGCTCTGGTCGCTGGTCACGGCCATCAACGGCAACTCGGCCCTCGTCTCGGCGACCGGGGTGGCGACGCCTACCATCGCGGCAGCGGCCTCCTACAGCTTCTCGGGCGGCGGCGTCACGGGTACCCCGTCGACCCAGGACTGGGCCGACGTCCTGGCCGAGCTGGCCTGGTACAACACCAACGTCATCGCGCTCCTCTCCACGAGCGCCACGCTGCACGCCCAGCTCGACACCCACCTCACCTTCATGCGGGGGAACGGGGCGAACGAGCGCCAGGGCTGGGTCCCGTCAGCGGACCTCGACACCTTCGTGCTGCTCCGCACCCGGGGCATCAACCTCAACAGCTCCGAGCTGAGCATCATGTCCAACGGGGGCTACATCAAGAGCCGCCTGGGGACCACCAAGGCCATCACGACCATCACGGCCTGCGCCAACATGGCAGCCTTGCAGTGCGGCGTCCCGGCGGCCCGGCCCATCAACGGCCACCGCACCCGGCTGACGTCCACCACCCAGGGCTGGACCCTCGGGCAGCTGGACGACATCACCCGCGCGGGTGTCACGGGCGTCATCGCCACCCCCGGTGACGTCCCCCGCGTCGTGCGCCACGTCACCACCCACGTCGCGACCGAGAACCTCTGCCTCACCGAGGGCAGCGCCCGCGAGTCGAGCTTCCTCTGCTACCGGGGCGTGCGCGCCACGGTCAAGGCGTGGCAGCGGGCCAACGGGTCCATCACCCAGGAGGCCGTGAAGACCCTGGCTCCGATGGTCGAGGCCACCCTGGACTCCCAGGCCCTCGGCGACCGCGCCATCATCTTCTCCTACACGGCGGACAGCGTGGTGGTCCGTCCGTCGGGAGCGGTCACGCTCATCGACTTCAAGTACCGCCCGGTGCTCCCCAACCTCTGGGCCATCATCCGGCCCACGATGGCCCCGGAGACCGCGACCATCACCATCGCGTAGCAGGAGCACACGTTCATGGCACTCGAAGACCTCCGCGCACTGTCTGCGCCCAGCGCCCTCCTCTACGTCGCCGGTGTCCAGGTTGGCTGGGCCGGCGGCGTCGACATCACCGAGACCATCACGAAGGTCCCGATCATGAAGCTGGGTGACGTGCACGTCCAGAAATACGAGACCACTGCGGTCTCGGTCTCTGGGACGTTCTCGTACATCCACATCATGCAGCTCCCGCTCTCGAGCCAGCTGGCGGCCATGGAGGGCATGTCCCCGGGCGAGCTGGTCAGCCTCTGGCCGAACCCCGGGAACGCGGCCCAGCAGACGTCGTCGCAGCGCTCGGACTACTATGTCAAGTTCCCCGAGCTGAACCTCGCGATGGTGGACAAGTTCAGCGGTCAGAAGATGATCCAGGTCTTCGGGCTGAACCCCCAGAGCCGCAGCTTCTCGCTGTCCAACGGCGGGCTCCTCGCGGTCAACGTCTCGTGGGTCGCCCGCGCCCTCGTGGAGCGCCCCATCCCCAACGCCGGCATATACAGCTAGGCGTCCCCCTTCCGTAGCGTCTCAGGAGCATCACCATGACCAGCCCCTTCCCGAGCGACGCCGACCTGGCCGCCCAGCTTGCCGCTGGGCCGGCAGGCTTCGTGGCAGCTTCCAAGGGGGTGCCCCCGGGCGCCCCCAACCTCTCCACTGGCCTGTCCCCGGCGGGCACCGTACAGGTGGCCCAGGTCGCGGCGACCAAGCCCTTCACCTTCACAGTGGTGAAGCGGGACGGCCTCGAGGAGCACGTCACCCTCATCGGACGGCTGCTCACCTTCGCAGACCGGGCGGCCATCGGGGCCACGGTCTCCAGGGTCCTGGCCGGGGCCACCACCGAGGGCATGCCGGAGGACATCGTCGAGCACGTCCGCAACGTGGTGACGTGCGCCAGGGTCTGGCCCGACCTGGCCCCCTGGCTCTTCCAGATGCTGCACGACAACGACTACCTGGCCGCTGGGTTGGCGGGGAGGCTCGAGTCGATGCGTGTCGACTACTTTCTCAGCGATGTTCCCCAGGGTAGCGGCGCTCCGAGCAAGCCCCGCGTGGTATTCCATTCGTAGCAACCTGCCCCCTCTGGGGGCAGACCCGCACCGGCCCTGGTGGCCTGCTCAGCTCGGGGAGGAGGAGTGGTTGGAACGCTACCTGCTCGAGCTGAGCGACAAGGGCTGGGCGCAAGTCTACGGGGACTACCGCCTGGGCCAAGCTGCGTCTGATGGCTTCATCTCCACGGGGGATGCCAAGACGGACGCCATGCTGAAGCAGCTACTTCAGGGGGCTAGTCATGGCTGACAAGAAGGTGGGCGTCGACTACGACCTCAACGTCCGCGTTGAGGGTGGTCAGGTCAAGAGCCTGAAGACCGACGTCCAGGATCTCAACCGTAGCCTCGACGAGACCAAGGCGCTCCTGAAGAGCATCCGAGAGGCCAACCCCACGTACCCTGGGCGTCTCTCGGCCGGTGGCTCCGTGCAGGCCCAGGGGTCGAAGGCACCCTGGGCCTACTACTCGGCGGGCGAGTCCTCGGCTGATGTCAAACGGTTCAGGGCTGCCTGGGCAGCCTCTGAGCCAGTGGATGCTGCCAGGGCTGCTGCGGACGTAGCCAGGCTTGATGTCGCCCACCGACGAGCCTCGCGCCCGATGTACGGGACCGAGCTGCCTGGGATGCTGGCTGCTGGGTCGCTGCGCAACCACCAGGGCCGCCTGGACATGCTGGCCAACAACCCGGATGCTACCCAGGGCGCCTGGGATGTGGCCAACGCAGCTGCACAGGCTGCAGTCAAGGGGGGCATCCTCAATGTCGGTGACGCTCGTGCACAGGACGTCTATGCAGCTGCCAAGGTCCGGTCGGCAGCTAGGGTAGACGTCGCGGCTGAGCTGGCCAACAGCATGCGTGCGGCTGGGCTGGACCCTGCCGGCCTCGATACCATGTCAGGTGGAAGTCGAGAGGCTGATGCCAAGCTGAGCCGGACCATGGCCTCCGGCCGTCGGCAGCTCAAGGCATCCACAGCCCGTACTCGGGCTCAAGCCAAGGCTCAGAGAGAGCTTGATTCTAGTTGGGCTCAAGCATCCAGCCGTCGGGGGCGCTCTGAAGACCTCGACCTGGACATTGAACGCGTGGCAGCCGAGATGGCTGACGCGGGCATCGAGGGACCTCTCAGGGCCTTCGGGGATGAGGACACTGCTGAGGGTGTGCAGTCCCGGCAGAAGTACCTCAAGCAGTCCCGGAACAAGTTGGGCATCGCAGGCTACAAGTACCGCACGGGCAAGGCCCTCATCGAAGGGCATCAGGGCCTGCAGAAGCTGGTCACAGACTACACAGCCCTGGGGGAGAAGGGCAAGAAGTGGGGCGTCCCGGACGTGGTCGACGCAGGTGTCCTTGCCAGAGCCAGCTCCCTGCTTGCCCAAGGCACGACGTCTGACACCCCCACGGCGCTGGTCCGTGAGCAGACCCTGATGACCCAGGAGCTGCGGGGGTACGTGCGGACTGCGCACAGCAACATCAAGGCCAACGGCACCAAGCCCCCAGACGACGGGGCTGAGGACCGTAGCGTCAAGGCGTTCGCCCGGTACTCCCTGCGGGGCCTGTCCCGGGTAGCCGGCTCACTGAGCGAGGGCTACATCTCCGGGGGCATAGAGGGCCTGAACCAGGGGCTCCTCGGCGGGGCCCAGCAGGGCTCCAACGCGATGATGTCCTACGGGCTCGTCAAGGGCAACATCCCCCTGGCCATCGCGGGTGCAGTGGGGGACATGCTCTTCGGGTCCTTGGGAGCGCTGTACCAGCGCGGCACCCAGGTCCGGCAGCGGGGCAATGAAGCCATGGGCGGGCTGGAGAACGCCTCGGCCTTCGTGGCCGGGGGCTTCAGCCAGGCCGAGGCAACCACCAGCGGGCAGCAGTCGGGGGACTACCGAGCGGCTGCCAGGGAGCTTCGGGAGGCCGGGATCATGGGCCCCAGTCTGATCGACATGGGGTACTCCACCCCTGCCATGCGGCAAGCGGCCGAGGCTGCCAAGCGCAGCGGGGGCTCGGAGGCTGCCCGGCGCCGTGAAGCTGTGGCCCAGGATGCCCAGGACATCGGAGGCATCTACGGGTACAGCGACTCGGCTGTCATCCAGGCTGTGGGGGCCTACACCCAGGCCCCCCGGTTCAACATGCTGACCAAGCGCCGGAACGGGGACCGCCCGAACCCGTTCGGGTCCGCGGCCTACAACATGCGGGCGCTGTTCGGCGAGACCAAGCTGTTCTCGGATGTCTCCATGGGCATGGGGACGGGACTCGAGCTTGGCACCGTAGCATCGCTCAGCTACCAGGAATCCATGGGGGTCCTATCTGGGGGCGCAGGGGCCGTGGCGGGCGTAGCCAACGCTGCAGGTTGGTACGGTGGGGCCGCCCAGGACTACGCATCCTCGGTGCTGGGCATGGGCGAGCGTAGCATCGCGTCCCTCGGTGGGCGCTTCGATGTGGGCTCCATGCTGCGGACCAACCAGGGGCTGGTGAACCAGGGTCAGAGCCTCGGCGCCATCCAGGCCATGAACCAACGCCAGCTTGGGGAAGCCGAGAGCGCCAAGGACTTCTTCCTCGCCCCCTACAAGGAGCTGGGCAAGATCGCGCGCATGGCCATGGCAGCGGAGGAGTTCGGGGACGACCCCGTCAAGATGGCCATGGCGGCTGGGGGCTACGCCCCGGCCAAGACCGCGGCCTGGATGAGTGCGACCGACCAGCGTGCGGCTGAAGGCTACTGGGCCTCGCAGGGCATGGACCCGGCGAAGGGCATGAACATGGCCGAGGTGGACATCGCAGCCCCGACCCCCAAGAAGATCGACCCGTTCGGCTACGCGATCGGGCTGGCCAACTCCACCCGGGCCATCGCCTACGCCAGCAACCCTGAGGCGTACCAGCGGATGACCGCGGTGCTCGAGTCCATGAACGACCTGGCCTCGAGCTTCAAATCCTTCATGGATGGCGCGGCCGGGGCTGGTGGGACTCGAGGGGGCGACTGATGTTGGACGACACCCCCATCAGCGTGGAGTTCCACCGTCTGGGCCTAGGCAGGGTGCTACGCCCGGCCTGGACCCGAGCCAACTGGACCAACGCCACCACCCCTGGCTACCAGAACGTCACCGTCGAGATGAAGGTCCCGCTCAACAAGCGCGACGAGATCCCGAAGGCTGGGGACTGGTACGTCATCCGGGACCCCCGCAGGGGCGTGGCCCTCGGGCGGGTGCTCTCCCCCAACATCACCATCAACAACATGGAGAGCGGCGCCACCACGATGTCCGTCTCGGTCCGGGGGGTAGGCTGGTTCGACCATCTCCGGTCGATGGCCATCTTCATCCGGCTCACGGGCAAGGGTCACGTCAAGGGTACGGACGAGCGCGTGCTGGCTGGGACCCTGTTCAGCCTGAGCTACTTCGCCACGAAGGCCTACTCGCTCTTGGCCAGCAGCATCACGGAGACGGCTGGTACGGCCCTCGAGCAGTACATCGCGCTGGTCAGCAGCATGCAGCTCCCCGAGACCCTGGGGGGCGGGAACCTCGTGGATGAGGTGGCCGTCGTCCACGACGAGGAGACCTCGAAGTCCCTGGCCCCTGGCTGGGTGAAGGAGAGCCTGGGGTTCCCTGGCTTCACGATGGCCAACATTGGGGGCAACTTCTTCGACACAACCGTGGGGGCGTTGATCGACAGCGCCTTCATGTACGACTCAACCTGGGTGGAGCTGTTCCCCATCCTGCAGCCCCCGGTCTACATCAACGGCCAGGGGCCACAGCTGACGGGACTCGAGCTGGCCATCGGTGCCCGCCCCCTGGTTGTCTACCGCACGCGCCCCTACCGCACGCGCCGGCTGGTGGATGACGTCGAGGGGGATGCCAGCAGCATCGCCCCCATCTTCAACACCGTGACGTGGGACATCAAGACGTCCGGGGCCAACCCCCGCATCCCGGCGAACCTGGTACGCAACCTGGGTGACATCCGCTACGTGATGTCCGACCACGTCAACACCGCCTCAGTCATCCCCACGGGCTTCGGGGCCTCGGAGTCATCCTCGTCCGCCCAGGCTTGGGGCCTGCCCCTGGCCAACGAGGCAGACATCCTCAAGTACGGGCTGCATCGGGCGCTGACCAAGTGGCCCTTCATCGGCACGGACGGCGGGGACTTCGTCAAGACCCTGCGGGCTGTGGCAGCCAGCACCCTGCAGCTCTACCGGAACGGGCACATGTACGGGCATGGTTCGGTGACCACCCCCCTGGTCTACGTCACCAACGGCAACCCCAGGAACCGGGATGCCACCCCTACCTACGACCCAGAGACCTCCACCCGCCAGGCCCTCCAGCCTGGGCAACTCCAGACCACGGCCTACAACGGCCAGCTTCTGGACGTGGAGCCCGGCAAGCACCTGTCCATCGAGATGGGGGACCGCAACCAGCGCACCCTGTACGCCTACTGCACATCGAGCCAGCATGTCATCCAGCGCAACCCCAACGCCACCTGGCATGGGTCGTCGACACACGCCATCACGCGGGCGATGTGGGACGACGAGATCGACACCATCGGGACAGCCAAGGTGTACCTCGACAAGCTGCCTGTAGCCGCCCCAGCAGCGTCTGACACCCCCTGGTCCACGGGAGGCGTGAAGGAGCTGCAGCCTGTTCCCTTGGCGGGCTTCAAGTACAAGGGCACCGTCTACCCCCTGAAGAACGCCGATGGCTCCTCGTGGGGTGGCACCGTCAGCTACGCCCAGTCCCAGTTCCAAGATGGAAGCACGGGCAAGTACCGGGAGGGCAACCTTCAGCTCACCGTCATCCATGATTCGGACTCGGGCACCACGGCTACACCCAAGCGCATGGCGAATTACTTCCAGAAGTCCCTGATGGATGGCACCGACCCCAGGTGCGTGAACTTCATCATCGGGGCTGACGGCAGCATCTGGCAGACCTTCGACGCGGCCGTGGCTACCTGGCACACCCCTAGCCTGGGGGGCTGGGTTAACAACAACGCCGTGGGCATCGAGCTGGTGCACACGGTCTCGAACGGGAAGAAGCCCTACTCGGCCACGAACACCAAGGGGTGGCTCTTCTCCACCATGACCCTGGCTGAGATCCAAGCAGCCTGGCCTGGCATCCCGGCTCCCTACGGTGGGGCCACCACGAACATCACGGTAGTGGACTACCGGGCATCTGAGATGCCCGACTACGGCCCGTTCAAGATCGGCGTGCCCTACTACACCCGGGTGGAGCATCAGTCCGGGGCCGTCGAGACCCTGCTGCACCGGAACTTCCTGGCTCCCACAGAGGCCCAACTCACGACGCTTCGGGCCCTGCTGCGGGGGCTCAAGAGCGCTGCCGGGCTACCTCTTCGGTCCCAAGTGAGTGCGTCGGCTTCGGTCCTCCGGCTCAAGGACCAAGCAAAGGCTGTGGACCTGGCCAGGGGTGGCGGCATCTTCATCCACACCCAGCTAGCCCCCGGGCATGCTGACGTAGTTGGCCTCCACCCGGGCAAGCTGGTCGTGTCCCTATGAGCCAGTCCCTCCAATCCATCATGCTGCGCGGGGGCGGTGACGATGCCATCGTCACCGCCGTCGGCGTGGAGAACGGCATCCCCTTCGCGGACGTGCTGCAGCTCTACGATGCCGTCTGGCACCGGCGCTGCCCCATCATCCACTGGGGTGGCTGGGGCGGGCAGTCGTTCAATGCCATCAGGATCCCCCCGGGTCCGTTCGACCCCGAGAAGATTGGCCAGTACCCCACCGCCCTGGTCATCTACCGCTCAGGGTCCCAGACCCCGGTCGTAGTGGGCCTGACCAACCCTGGTGCTGGCAAGGGAGCCATGACCGGGGAGTCCCAGGAGGACACGGACACCAAGGACACGGCCGTCACGGACTCCGGGTGGAACAACGGGGGGTCGTACCTGGGGCTGAAGGATGGCACGGGCAACATCCTGGCCTCCCCCAAGAACGACATGCTCGTCGCCCTTCGGTCTGGACAGGCCCTACGCCTGTCCGTGGCCGGGGATGACGACGGGCGCGTAGCCTTGGTGGACCCACTGCTCAGCTACCTGGTGGAGCTGACTGCTACCGTCCAGCAACTGGCAACGTGGGCTAGTGCCCTCGTGACCGTACCGCTGCCTACGGTTCCTATCACCTATGGACCCGTGGTACGGTTCCTCGGGTCAGCACCCACGCCCCCGGCTCCGGGAGACATCTCGGCGGGCGCCCTGCACGTCCCCAGCAATCCTGAGGGAACATGAGCAGCCCGAACCTCACGCTCCTGCCCCCTGGCTCCACGCTGTCCGGCATCCTGGCAGGCCCTGGCACGCCGGACAACTCCCATCCGGTGGAGCCCAACCCGGACGTGTACGATCCCGACAGTGGGCCCAGCGAACTTCAGCCGCTGTGGACTGTTCGTGCTGGGTACCTCAACCCCATCAACCGCCCGCTGTCCTCACCCGGTGGCTCTACGGATGGGCCAAGCTCGGGCTCGGCCGGCACGGCTTGGTCGGGCACGCACAAGGGTGTGAAGAACTACGGCCCGAAGTCCGCCACCCCCAGCAGGGTCACGTCCTTTCAGGCTGGCTTCGAGGGTGAGTACGTTGACACCTACGCGTCGACCCACACCCTGACCCTGTACGACTACAGCGAAGTCGAGCCCACCCGTATCGAGACCGAGGGCTCCGTCAGCCTGCCCTACGTGTCCGAGCTGCGCCGCCTGTCCCCGGCAGCCCTCATTCGGTCGTGGACCAACAAGGGCGTCTACCGGGAGCACTCGGGCTTCGCCCAGCATGGCTTCACGCTGGCTGGGCGGTCTGGGTACTCCTACGGGGACCTCATCGCCTTCGGCAGCTTCGTCACCTTCCTCGAGCACTACGGGTCCATGAGCAACGCGGAGGCCAGTGCCTTCTACCAGGGGCGCGACATCCGGCTCGTGCTGAGCTTTGGCTTCGAGGGTGAACGCTTCTGGTGCGACGTCGTCACGTTCGAGTACAAGCGCGTGGTGTCCAGCTCGAACGTGAGCTTCGAGTGGAACCTGACCCTGGTGACCAACGCCCCAGACAACGACCCCCAGGGTGTGGGCATCGCACTGGGCGCGGCAGCCAGCCACGACTGGGTGCGGGACATCTCCCGGAACGTCGAGGGGTTCTTCGACGGTGGGCTGGGCAGGGACTTCGACCTGAGCGAACCCAATTCGCTGCTGGCCGACACCCTGCGGGACGTCGGGGAGGGCGGGGGCATGTCCGTCCCCGCCCTGGCATCCTACGCTGATGCCTACAAGGGCCCGGCGGATGCTCGAGACCAGGTCAGCAAGCACACAGGGCTCCTGGGGCGCGGGCGTACCACGCTGGAGTGGGTGCAGGCTGCACTCGACAAGGTGGACCGGGGCATCGACACCACCTGGGCCATCTACATGGCCTGGCCCCGCACGGGCACCCAAGCCCTGATGATGGCTACCGAGATGCTGGGGCTCTATGCCACCGTGCGCTGGTACTCCATCCTGCGCTCGAGCTACCTGGCGATCCTGGGGTCCCAGGGTGCCCGACGTCGCTCCCCCCTGCAGGGGGACGACGCGATGTTCTACCTGGACAACGTGGGCACGACGGTCGTCGGGGGCGTGGTGGCCATCCGCCACGTCATCGAGCACGAGGTCAACGCTGCTGACGTGGCCCGGAGCGTCTTCCAGGATGCCTCCCGCTGGCGGGAGATCGCCATCCTGAATGGCATGAGCGACAGCCGCACGCTGGGGGATGGCAGTGCCCTCCGGCCAGGGGTCGTGCTGCTGGTACCCGCCGATGGCTCCGTATCTTCCCCGGCTGAAGTGCTGGGGGTGGACCTGGCCACGACGTCGGACGGGGACATCGTCGCCACGGCTGACGACTACACCTTCGTCTCTGGGGTGGCCTGCCTTGGCCAGGGTCTGGACCACCGGATGCGTACCATCCGGGGGACCAACAAGACGTACCCCAGGTTCGGCATCCAGGACCCGCTACGCCTCAACCCGATCGGGGCCGTGGTCACCATCAAAACCGACGTCTACGACCAGCTCATCCGTGAGCCCCGCGTCCGCGCCGTCACGGGTGTCTCTGCTGCAGTTCGTGGCTCCACCATCGCAGTTGCCTATGGGGTAGTCGCTGCAACTGGTGGTAGGGTCTCCTCAACATCCGTAGCGGGGTAGCCGTGCCGATCCAACCCAGATTGCCCGCCGAGATCCTGCAGAGCATGGTGGCCCGCTTGGTCGCTGTGTCTCCGCTGACGGACATCGCTGAGGGTGGCGTGGTTCACTCCATCCTCGGGGTGGTCTCAGACGAGCTGTCCACGATGGAGCAGCTCATCTTCGAGCTGTGGTCCGCCTGGCTGTTCCGGGCCACCGGCGAGCGGCTGGACATCGTGGTCTCGGCCCTGCCCATCTCTCCCCGCCATGGGGCCCAGTCGGCTCGGGGTGGGGACTTCGTGGTGTACCGCTCGGCTGCCGTGGACACCATCATCATCCCGGCGGGGGGCCTGCTGGCGTTCGACCCCACCAGCCCTGAGACGACGTACACCAACGAGTTCGAGATCGTCTGCCTGGCAGGGGCCCTCACCACGACCTTGAGCAACGGCCTGCCCATCTCGTTCGTGTGCACCGTGGCAGGGTCCAACCGGGGGGCTGCTGCGGGGCTGGTGGCCCAGCTCCGGGCCCCCTACAACGACGTCTACGGGCTGGCCAACGCCACGTCCATCTCGGACGGCACAGACGGCGAGACCGACTCCAACCTCCAGGCCCGTGCCTGGGCTTGGGTGCAGCGGCTGGGCATCTGCCAGCCGGACGCCATCGAAGGACTGGTGCGGGACTTCGTCGACTCTGACGGGCGGGCAGCAACCTGGGTCCGGGTCGTGGAGTACCCGGGTGTCCCAGGGTACAGCGAGGTGCTCATCGACGATGGCAGTGGGTTCCAGTCGAGCGTGCGCCCTGGGACATCCACATCGGGCATCGTGCCGGCTGGCATCTCGAACAGCCGCTTCTCGTTCTGGTTCGAGGCCCCAGCGTTCACCACGCCCCGGCTGGCCATCACCCATGGCGGGACGACCCGTACCTACGTGCCCCCGAACCCGGCCCTGGTCATCCACCAGGAGTCGGGGATGGCCTGGACGGTGCCCACGGCGTCCCCGATGGTGATGAGCCCCGGGGATGCCTGGCGGATGAGCAGCTACAACGTGCTCACGGGCTACCCCAAGTACCTGCAGCAGCTCCTCAACTCGTCCGTTGCTCATACCGGGACGCGCGTCCGGGTGACCCTGCCGGTGCTCCAGCGCATCACGCTGACCGGGACCTACCGGGCCAGCGCAGGGTACTCGGCCACAACGGTGCTGGCCCGGCTGAAGCAAGTCATCACGAACTACTTCAAGCAGCTCGCCCCCGGCCAGCCCTTGGTCATCCATGACCTCCACGACTTCATCGGGTCGGCTGCACGTGGCCCAGCCATGGTGCCCGGCTTGATCGATGTCACGTTCGACCAGACGAACACCGCCCCCACGGCCGACAACCGGAAGCTGTGGGTCGACGACAACGCCATCTCCCTGACTCGAGGGTAGCCCATGCTCGGCGACCGCGTGCAGTTCCCGCTGGCCTTGCAGCGGCTTGTGAAGAGCGACTTGCTCAGCATCCAGAGCCTGCTCACTGACACCCTCGTGCGTAGCATCGCCGGGGTGCTGGGGCGTGCCTGGGGGGCGGCGTCCTACATCGACTACGACACGTCGGCCTTCAGCGTGGACCCCGTCCCGGCGAGCGGGGTGGTCAACATCGGCCATGGCCTGCTGGTTGGGGTGATGGGCTACGACGACCCCAGCCCGACGGCAGACATCACCCCCTACGGCGGGGTGTACGTGCACGACCCCGACCGCCCGGCCCAGGCAGGGTCGAGCAGCGTGTCGCTCACGGGGGGCGTGCACCGCTTCATCCTGTTCCGGCGGACGGAGCGCACGGACCAGGGCATCGCCTCCAGGGTCTGGCTGAACGTGGCCACGGGCGCCCTCGAGATTGATCCCAGCACCCCTACGGAGGTGCACGAGGTCATCGAGTTCACGGCCTCGGCCACGATCACCACGGGCCTCATCACCGACGACTGGTTCCCGATGGCCACGGTCAGCTGGGACGCCGGGGTCCCGACCATCACGTCCATCCCCTTCATCGAGGGCCCGACGCATGTCCTGGATGGGGGCTTCGTGTCCCCGCCTCCCAGTGACGCCACGGGCGTCGGGCTCGTCTCGCAGCTCCAGGCCCTGTGGTCGCAGATGCGGGCCGTGCTCAGCTCCGATGACCCCGGTGGCGTGGTCGTGCCCATGGCCCCCACACGGGGGCTGGCTGAGATCAACGCCATCCTCGACACTGGCGTGGGGGCCAGGGCCCAGGTACTGGGCGCCGGGGCGGGGCTGTCCACCTACTACTTCGTCGCGGACGGCATCCTGTCCATGACAGGGTCATACGTTGGCAACATCATCACGGATGTGACTGCTGGCTACCCTGGCGGTCCTCTGGTTGGACCGGACGTCCTCAACGTCCTGGTGGCCACACAGGCCCAGTTGGATGCCCACAGTGCCATCACCTACCCCGCCTCAGGTGATGGGTACGCAGTCCTCCGCATTCTGTTCCCGGCTACGGTCCAGCGCCTCGTCCGGTCAGTCCAGTTGACCACCCGAAGCAGCTTGGCAATCCCGGGGTACATCGCCAGCCACTATGGCACCGAGCGCTTCGCAGCTGGGGTGGTGTCGACCTTCAACGAGGTCTGGGTGCATGTACAGGTACTGGACTTCGCAGGTGCCCCGGTCAACACCGAAGTCAGCTTTTCCATCTTCAGCATCTAGGGGGCTTCGTGGCTACGCCAACTCCGATCATCACTGAGGGCCCCTACGTCGAAGCTGCCTGGGCTGGGTCTCCGGTGCCCAGTGTCATCCTGCACGGGGGTACCAGCGTCAGCGGGGCCACGTCCATCACGACGTGGCTCTGGTCCATCGTGTCCTCCAGCCTTGGTGCTGGGTCCCTTGCGTCTCTGCTGAACGCTGACACGGACACCGTGACGGTGCAGGGCATGGTCGAGGGGGAGGCCCTGCGTATCCTGCTCGTGGTCACCAACGACCTGAGCGAGTCCTCGCTGAGCAACGCCTACCCTGTCCAGAGTGGCGGGGTCTTCGTGGGCCCACCTGCTACAGCCTTCGTGGTCGTCGCCAACAAGCTCGAGCACACGGGCTTGGTCATGTACCCCCCTGGCGGGCGGGACTGGGACAGCCGGGCCTTCTCCCCACTGGTCAACGTCGTCGAGGCTATGGAGCCCCGGCTGGCTGCGGCCGAGGATGCCACCGTGGCGGTGGCTACCGTCCTGGCACCTGGCACCGTCAAGCTCTCGGATGCCCCAGTCGACCCTGCAGCTCCGGTGGTGTCCAACATCCAACGCGTGGTCCTGTCAGGCAGCTACACCGGGAACCTGGCTGTCGTGGCTGGTGGTAGCTCTGTCCCTGATGGACAACGAAGCGCTGCCCAAGTTGCCCTGATGGTGGTGGGCAACATGTACCTGGATGCCTACATAGGCATCCTTGGGCAGCGCGGGACCTACGCGGGGGGCACGAACCACGTCCGAGTGGATGTCTACCTGATGACAGCCGCCCAATACGCAACTGACGACTTCGCTGGGGCTGCCAGCTTGAGTCCACTGGCCTGGGCCAAGGATACCTCGACTCGAGTGGCCACCATAGTCCCTGCCCCCGGGTACCTGCTACCGTCTGGTGCCATCCTGGCGTTCGTTGTGACAAACGCCCCCACTACCCTGGCTCCGGCTGACCTAACGGTCAGTGTCCACTGCCACGCCAAGCTCTAGGAGGCCCTGATGGCAACATACGGGGCCGGGCCTGACGCAGGGTTCGGGTCAGACAGCGCCGCCTTCGATGCAGGGTTCGGGGACCCGGTCATCGAGTACATGACTGGCACGGGCTTCGGAGACCCCCAGGACCAGACCACGGAGACGGTCTGGTTCATCGCCGGGATGCTACCCATCCAGGCATACCTGTGGGTGCCACCCCTTGGTCGGGTGGAAGTCGGCGAGGAAGGCGGCTATCTCCTCACCATCTACGCTCCGCTGGGGTTCATGGCCGGGAGCTACCGGGTGGACTTGCTGGACTCGGACAGCGTCCAGCACCCCATCGCCGAGCCTGGGTGCCACAGTGGCGTGCCCGGCCAGGGTCGGGCCATCGTGGCCACCCACGGCCGGACTGAGCTGTCCTTCGGGACGCCCCCCATGTTCCCCGGGGAGTACCGCGTCAAGCTGCTCGCCCCCAACGGGGTGTCCATGATCCTGGGTGGCACCGTGGTGTCACTGCCCCTGCCCCCGGCAGCCCTCGTCGACCGGATGGCCTCCCGGCTGCCACGCATCTTCAAGACCTCCTGGAGGAAGCCATGACAGGCATCTTCGAGGACCCCATCGACTACACCGCGTACCCCTATCCGAACCCGATGCCGCACTTGCCGGCGCTGCTCTACGTACTCGGCAAGGAGCTTCAGGCTGTGGGTGGAAGGTGTGAGGCACTCGTCTCAGCAGACTGGACCCCGGCGACCGCCACGGAGTTCCTCCCAGGCTACGTGCAGCTGGACGTGTTCAGCACCCTGGGGTTCCCCGACACGGGCACCCTCAACGTGGATGGGTACCACGTACCCTACACAGGGCGCGCGGCTACCTACTTCGTCGTGGCCCTGACAACCCTGCCCCCCTGGACGCTGCTGTTCGCAGGGTCCAACATCACGCTGGCGGTCACCTGATGAACACCGCTTGGGGTACCCTGTGGTCAGCCCTGCGCAGCCTCAGCCTGGGGACAGCGACTGGCCTGGATGCTGACGAGCTGCAGCGTCAGGCCGGGCTGCCCTACCTTGGCTGGCCCACCAACACCGATGCCTGGCTGGTAGCCTGCAACGCCGTAGCCTTTGGCCGGCGAGGCACTCGCCCCGTGCTGGTTCAGTTCCTGGCGGACGCACTGGTAGCCTGGTCTGAGACCATCACGGTCACGGGGTACGCCCCGGCTACGGTCGGCGGGTCCCCCCGCATCGGCGGGGTAGGGCTGACGGATGCCCACCAGAACCGCATCATCCGCACGACCCTGGGTACCTTCTTCACGGGTCACATCGATGGGGATGGCTACCTCACCCTGCCCAACATGGGGCTCTGGCTGGATGACCCCGCGGCGGTCTGGGCGGGGGTGCCTACCACCACCTTCGATGTGGAGTTCACGGCCTTCGTCGTGAACACCCCTGGGCCTGGGATGGAGGAGCCCGGGTACGGGTTGTCCGGGGCCTACCTCGACCCGGTCTTCAAGTCGAAAGGCTACCCTTGCGTGGTCGAGATCGTGCTGGTGGGGGCCTTCCTCGACACCCAGCCCCCCTGGCCGTACCTGTTCGAGGGGGCCGAGACCTACCCTGCTGGGACCTGGGGCTCGCTGCTGTACGAGGCTGGCGAGGACGATCCTGACCTACGGGGGCTGTACCTCGTGGACGAGGACTTCGTCGTGGCTGCCCCAGACCTCACCAGGGTCATCGACCGCAGCATGCTAGCTGCGGGGGTGCAGCCCCGCATCCTGATCGGGCTAGCCTTCAACAGCCCCCCTGAGCTAGCCCCACCCGGGGATTGAGCTAGGGTCCCGTGTGGTGTCAAGCACTACCGCTTGCCGTAGCCCCTGGCAGGCCCCATAACTAGCCCCAGGAGGCCCCATGTTGAACCCTCGTCTCAAGCTCCCCACCAAGACCGCCGACGCTGCTGGCGAGGTCTACATTTGGCCTGGCGACATGGGTGGCCAGCAGATCGATGCCTTCGACATCACCCTCCAGGTGAAGATGGCGGCAGGCACCGCCTCGGTGTTCGTGCTTGGCCCCCTGGAGGAGTGGGCCCTGTGGCGCGATGGTACGGCCATCCCCACCATGGCTACGGGTCAGGCAGTGGTCATCACTGAGGGTGCCTGGGGTGGCATCAAGGTGGTGTTCACGAACGCCGCCAACACCGGGCTGGTGGGTACCACGGTCGTCGAGAAGGCTGGGTTCCGCCGGTGAGCGGACTGGTCCCCAACCCCCGCCGAGCACCTGGTGCCATGGTGTCTGTAGCCCTAGCCCCGCCAGCCACGGCAGGGGGTAGTGCAGGGGCACAGGCCATGGGCGCTCCGCACATGGCAGGGGACAGGATGGCCTTCGCCGCCCTCTGCATCCCCATCCCCGCATCCCTGGTCCTGGGCCTCGGTGCCCCTGCAGTTGCAGCCGGCCCCTTCGCCACAGTCTGCACCCCCATCCCCGCGTCGCTCGTCCTCGGCCTGGGCGCGCCCGCGGTGACGGCCGAGAGTGCGGGGCCGGTGTGGCTCGGCACGCACGGGATGCTCACCGACGGAGCGGTGTTCGTAACTGCGCCTGCAATGGACCTGTCCGGAGCGCACGAGATCGTGGTGCTCTGGGAGCGCGACTCCGCGAGTGCGGTGCATTTCATGGCCTGTACAACACAGGGCACCCAATACACGCATACCAACGCCAGCACCACGGCGCTACGGGGAGGGGTCTGGGACGGGTCGGTATCCAGGGCGGCGAGCATCGCGGGGGCGCTCTCTGGGCGCCACCTCACTCATTTGGCGATCGAAAAGTCAGGATCAACCCATACCCCCTGGGTCGCGGTCGATGGGGGCGCAGCCGCGTCGGACGGCAGCGGGCTGCCCCTGACACTGACCGCAGCGCTGATCAGGATCGCACAAAACCCCGGCTCGCTAGCGGCGAGCGCGGCAGGGCTGAGACTGCGCGAAATCACCATCTACATCGGCGGCGCCCTGTCTGCTAATGACCGCGCCGCGCTCTACGCGTCGGGTGTTCCTGGCGACATGCGCACCCGCATCGTGCGCCAGCCCGCCCGCTACTACGACCTCAGCAACTTTTACGACTCCGGCGCCGGAGTCTGGAAAGTCAGCGACCTCATCACGACCGACGGCACCACCGACGGCACCGTGGTGGGCGGAGACAACACCGACTTTGTGGCGGTCTGAACATGAGCGCAGCGCACCATTACTGGATCCTCGACGACACCGACGCCGCCATCGGCGCGGCCATGCGCGCGGCTGGCGCCGGCATCGTGCCAGGCGGGCTCGCTACGGGGCAGGGTGCGGGGCGCAACCTCGCGCTCATCAAGGTCCGCGCCGAGGCGGCCGACACCGCGCCCGCGGGCGTCACCGAGATGGGCCTTGTTGCGTGGGCGGGCACACCTGCGACCGAGACCGCTCCCGCTGTCGTCGGCTTCTCTCAGACCGGCCCCTGGGTCCCCTGCACCCCGCGGACCGACTGGACCGGCGCCGAGAAGGCCGTGCTCATCCCCGAGGCCGACGCCGGCCCGCAGCACGGCGACCTGACCACGGCCGAGCGCGTCGACGTGGCCGGCACCATCTGCCGCCTCATCCGCTACACCGGCACGAAGCCCGCGGCGCTGGCGGCCTACAGCTACATCGCAGCCGCCGACATCCCCGCCACCCTCACGCAGCAGGTGCCCTGATGCCCGAGACCTTCTTGTGCGGCGGCGCCCTCGCGGCGCCCGTAGTCCTCACCAGCGGCGCCAACTTCCCGCGGTTCCCCGCCTCCAGCCCGCTGCTCAGCGTCCGGGGCACAGGTACCACGACCGCCGTGCTCGACGCCGGGGCGACGGCCACCGCAGGCGCGGCGACGCACGTCTCGCTGCACACCGCCACGCCGGGCCTCACAGGAGCCAACGAAGTCGCCGAGAT
>Ga0209416_1000751_pt1 | contig 29070 bp, 29 predicted proteins | sample RifGroF1_FD_184001 | JGI IMG/M metagenome (GOLD analysis project Ga0209416, IMG submission 184001) | Groundwater microbial communities from Rifle, Colorado, USA - Groundwater F1 (SPAdes) (version 2) | ecosystem: Environmental > Aquatic > Deep subsurface > Groundwater | place: Rifle, Colorado...
ATCCTTTTGGCCTCATACCTATTATTTCATATTTGTTTTTTAAATAATAGTCCTTCATTGCTTCAAAGCAGTAAAGCTCAATTACGTGACCTCCTTCTTTTTTTATATAATCTTCATAATAGATTAACAGGGTCTTTCCTATCCCATTGTTTCGAAAGTTTTTATCAACCATTAACCAACTAACAAAGCCGAGCCCGGCATAACCGTTATTTCCCCAGATAAAACCTAATAAATTTCCTTCTTTGTCATTTTCTCCATTTTGGAAATATCCAAAAATCGCGATTTGAGGATAATCAAGCGAACTATAGACACGCTCGCGTGAAAAATCTCCTTCTAGAAAAAACTTATGCTGTTTAATAATTTCCGGTATTTCGGATTTAACTAATGTCTCAAAAAGAGGGTAAAAGTTTGCAAAATCATATCTATTGAGCCGTCTAATTGTGTTTACCTGCGTGTCCACTTAAGTTTTTTTATAATAGGCAGATTATATATAGCTAAATACCATAGATCGAAAAATTGTTTAAAGACAAATACTAACGCATAGACCTCTGCCAAAAGAAGAACTGCTGAAACAATTGCAAGGTAAACTGTTTCGCTGGACACAGCGATCATGGAAGTTAAAAGTATAACTATCAAGCTCAATATTATCAGATTAAATGTCATATCCTGGCTATTTCTCAAGCGCATACTTGATAGTAATTCGCCTAAATTTTTCCTGGCATTTGCTTCAGGACTATTTTTAGACAATGAGTTAAACCTTGATATAAACAAACTTACTAGTACGAGGCTCGTCCCCAACCAAAAAACAGCTAAATTTGCAAATTCACGGTTCAATGAGATGAACTGCGACAAAATGCTAAATATTGCAAAAGTAAATAGAGCAAAAAATCCTAAAGTTAAGACACCAGCCAAGGCTACGCCAACTTTATCCCTGGAGTTTTTCATGGCCGGCAGCAGAAGGTAATATCCTGTAAAAATCACAATCAAAAGAACTGGCAATACAGAAATAACAGTTTCTGCTGCCGGCCCAACTTTATGCACTTCCACTACCTCAATGCTGTTATAGCCTTCGATCTCTTTTAGCTTGCCTTCAATTTTCTCCTTATCCGCCTGACTCAGTTCCAAATAAGTCAAGGTAAAATTTGTATCACTTTGTTTTTCAAGCTTTTCGAACACCTTCACATCATCAACCTTATCATTTACGCTATTACTTTCAACAGCAGTACTAAATAGAATTTTTACATCTGTAGTACTACTGTAGTCACTTCCGAATTTAGGGCCCTGGAAAACAACAACTGCGATTGATAGGGCAATAACAACAACTGTAATTATGGTAAATAAATTCCAGTTTTTTGCGTTTATAATTTTCTTTGTACTTTTAAATTTCTTTACACCTTTAATTTTCGGTGCTTTTATAGCGATCTTCATATTTTTTCTGCCAAATTAAAAATTGCGGTAATATAAAATTAGTTGATAGATAGACCATAAATAACATGATCACGCTCGCTGTTCCGAGCCCTGTTGCAAATGATGAAACTTCAACGAACGGAACGTAGCTTACTACCATAGAAACTGCCATGACAACCAAAATGTAATTCCTGTAGGTCTTTTGTGTATATTTATTTTTTTCAATGAGTTTCGTGATCTGAACACTGAACTTATTTTTATCTGTCAAGGCAGAAGTATTCAAATCTTTTATCATATCGATATTTATAATCAAACAAATAATCAGTCCAAGAACACTGCCAAAAATAACCGGTAGATCTAGGTATGCTCCGGAGATTTTGAGCAATGCTAGAAGCCAGATCAAAAATACTGCCATCAAACCTATTTGATATATTCCTAAAACCCTATATTTGAATATTAGAGCGAAAGATATGATTGATAAGCATACGAAAAGTGCAAATTTAATGTTCGACTCAAAATCTTCGCCTAGTAATGGTGTCACATCTTCTTCGCTAAGTAGATCTAGCTGCGCGGACATGGTACCGGTTTGAAATATTGCTGGCAAGGTATCATTTATCGCAAATGATGTTCCAAAAAGTGAACTTAGGTACATTACCGGTTCTCCAGAACCACCCTGGTTTGTTAAATTTTCAATTTGATAGGTCCTGAAACCTGTTGCCTGTCCATCGATAACCAACATTGTTCCTCTAGAGCTTTCCAACTGGCTCATCAGGAATAATTTATTTTCCGATTCTTTTTTGAACTTTATTTTAAAACCATATCCATTGGCTTTATTTGTGTAAAGTGACTCTATTGATTTAACTTCATCTATTTTTATATCCGCCTGCTTCATTCCACTTAGGAAGCTGAAAGATTCTGTATTCTCGGCTTCAGGGTCATAATCCGGATCTTGCGTCCAAAAACTTATTTCACCTTTACTGCCTAATAATTGAATAGCTGCGAAATCGCTTTCACTCTTCTTTGACATTGTTAATTCAATTTCTGCTGTATTAGTGTTTGTTGTTGTCCATTTTAAGTCATACTGTGCAAATCCATACAGTTCTAACCTGTCTGCAAACCTTTCGACTATAGCAGAGACATAATCTTCCCTTTTTGTCTCTTCTATTTCAGTTAGATCAAGATTAAACGTGTATTTCTTCCCACCGCGAACATCTAGCCCATTATTGAACTCCATTTCTCCTTTGTATTTATCATTTGTTATTGTCTTGAGATTGAGTCCATCGAACTTTATATTCTTGCCAAAGGCTTGAATATCAACGGCTGGCGTGGAAAAGAGGAATATTATTCCTGTAAGAATGAATATTATAATTGCAATTGCATTTCTAAGTTTCATGGGCCAATTGTACCAGAAAGCGTATCCAGCGTATAGAGCTAATTCTGAAAAAATTTCAATAAAACCTTAAAAATCCTTGCTTTTTCATAAAATTTTCTTTAAGATACCACCCAAGTGAGCAATCCAACTGTAAAATATACTTGACAAGCAGTATATACATAATATATACTATTTTATAAGATGAAAAATAAGTTATTTATGCACAACCTAATTACAATTATCACACTCAGGCTCTATGTCTGGGACCGTGGTTTTTAATAAAAGGGAGGCATAAATAACATAAACCAGATCATATAAACTAAATATAAATTTTAAATACGACCTCCCGCAAGGGGGGCTTTTTTATAAAACAATCAAATTAATGGGTATAATAACTTTACCAGAACAATTAAATTTATCAGGCTGGGCAGAACAAAATAATACCAAGCCACGATTAATGGACTTAGGTACATTCTGGGACGAATGGGATAGTTGTTATACCCATAACAGAGAGGAAAGATATCAGATACAAAAAAGAAAAGTCGATGCATTACAGAGCAAGCTTTCATTTCATACAACAAGCCCAGAACATTCAGAATTATTATTATCTGCAAGATTAGCTGTTGAGAATGGTTTGGATCCTAGCATGATTGCTCGTTTATCCAAGGCTTATGGAGCCGGTAAAGTAGAAGAAGCCATAACGTACTTTAGATTAAAAGAAAACTTGTTCTATGAACATCTCAATTCACTACCAATCTCAGGTCCGCACCATTCTATACGTTGTTTTCATGGTACCACTGATCACTCAGGTCATTTAGGTACAATCTTGGAGAATAACGGGTTACTTCCTGGCAAAAATCCAAATTATCATTGTGATGATGGTAATCCAAATAGACAAAACAATATTTTCTTTTTTACTGAGGACGCAAATAGTGCGTTTGGTATAGCTAACACAGTTGCGTATTGGATGAGTCGAGGTTCTGGGATTAAAGTAAACCCTGTCATATTAGAATCTCATATACCAATAAAATATTTAAAGCCTGATCTTGCAAATCCTAATCCATCAGCATTTAAAGTTAATGCCATTGATCAGGAAGGCAACCCAATAGCAATACCGTTTCATACAATCTATCAATATACAAGTCAAGACATAGAAGAAGACATAATGTACGCAGGAAATAATTCGGCGTTGGTAACTACATAATAAATTATTCACTCAAATTTTTACAAGACATGGCACAACTAACAGATCTTACAAGAGAAACATTTGGGAGAGGACACCTTGGCTGGCGTATTAATGATGATGGTTCATTTACAGTAAATACCCGTCTACTTTATGAGATATTAGATCGCGTTTCTTTTACTTGGAGAGAAACCGAAGATCCACTTGAGGAAGTTAGTATGGATGTACCTTTGAAACACATTTATGATTTTAATCCTACACTCTCACCTGAAGTATCAACTTTAATGAGTAGTATTGAACTATCTTTAATACAAGATTATCCTGATGAAATTATTCAAATTATTCCCCTCACATACGAGCCAAAACGATCTGGTAAGGGAAATGTAGCGACGATTTTCGATTGCGACATACTGGTTAGCACTGATAGGACTGGCCATGCTTATGATGGATTCAGAACTAGGATTGCGAGCATAGTAAAAGCTACAATAGAATCATGCGGATACAAAGTTCCCGAATCATTTACAGATGCATTCCGGCCTTTTAACTTAAAATGGCTCAAAGATCCATCAAATCCAGATTTACAAAAATATATTGATAGTTTAGTAAATGGAGTCGGTAACTCTAATGAGAAAAATATTGATCTGAGGGCTATTCATGGTCTACTGCCTTTCATACTTAATAACGCAATCACAGATGAATTTCTTTACCATCTTAGAACAGACCGAGACTCTGAGTACTTTATTGGATTTATATTACAAGCTGTTTCCAAAGAAATGAGACATATGGAGTCTAGTGACCCACTATCTCGCGCCAATACCTCCGCCTCCACCTCCACCTCCGGAGAACCCACCTGAGAATCCGCCTCCACCTGACCAGCCACCGCCTCCGGACCAACTGCCAGAGCTCCAGGAGCCTTTACTCCCACCAGGAGTTGAGGTCATGGCACTAACAGTAGAAGTGTTCATACTTGCAAGAGCATTGGCCAGATAGATTGTATTAAAAGTCGACATATTCCTGCCCTCGTACCAGTCAGGATGACCTTTATAAATATCCTCAAAAACTTTAGCCCATTCTTTTTCAACACCAAAAACCATGGCGTAGCTCAAATATTTTTCAAACGTTTTAGGCGAGAGCTCCTTAACAAATTCAGGAGCATTTTTCGCCATCCTATATCTATCAGCAGTATGCAAGAACATTCTAAAACCCTTTGCTTTCTCAAAGGCCAGCGTACCTTTCGGAGTTTTTGCAGGCATGAAGTACCCAGTGAACAGCAGCACAATACCAGCAATAATCAAAGGAATTGGCAAACTAAAAGGAGGGAAAATGTCATATGTCGATAATAAAGGAGCAACAAAGCTGCCAATACCAATTATCCCGAAAACACCAAGCACTATCAGTCCAATGGCACAGCCAATATTACTATCCCTAGTCTTATCAGGCCGTTTTTCAAAATACCCCTTCTCCACCATTTCATCATAAACCGCGTCATTAATACCTTTAATTTTTGTAAAAAATTTATTTTTCAATTCATCAGTAGTTACCTCATCATTTTTATCAGCATTATCACCAAAAATATCATCTAATATTTTCTTTTCAACACTATCCAGCTCACCAAAATCCTTTAGCTTTTTAAATTTGTACTTTTTCTTCTCAAGTTCAATTATTTTTATAAATCCTCGATAAGCAGTGTCGACAAGCGTAGATGTAATATCTACTGGATCAACCTTCTCATCTTTCAAAGATCCAAGCAAATACGGAGGAATATTATCAGGTGGGACAAACCAAGGGACAATAGTTTTCCTTCCACCAACATCACGGCCCTTAGCATACCATCGCATAAATATGTATAATCCACTAAATAAGCTTAGGGGGCATGCAAGAAGACTTATTGCAATGAAAAAATAATCAATCATGGAAACAAAAAAGTTCCTTTCCAGTTTAACTTCTAGTGTTTCTTCTTCACCAGGTTCGAGATTAACGCTCACTTCCTTTGAATTATATCCCGAGGCTGAGAACTCAATTTTATAATCACCAGCAGGAAGGCCAAATATTGCTTCACCATCTTTAACCTCACGCTCAACATCAAAATATTTCACATTTTGCGTTGCAGGGTTCAAATTAAGTGAAATATTAGCAGGTTTATCTACAATACCTTCAGGGAATTTAACAAGAACAGTGAAGTCATTATATGACAACATATCTTCCACACTGAACTTTACCCCGTTTGGAGAAAATTCATAATCATAGTATCCACTAAATCCATAAACAGAAATATCTTCCTTTGTTAGTTCCAGATTTGATGGGAAATTTACCTGGACACTGGCCTTAGGGAAATCCTTTGTTCTATTTGGTGGAAGTGCGTTCCAGTAAAATAGATCGTATTCTTCGTCAGGGAAAAATCCCAGTCCACCATAAATCGTGTAATTTATCTCCCACACAACACTATCATTTTCAAAGTCAGTTGTGCCAAAGTTATATTCAATATGCTGTGTACGTTCATAATAATCGTCCGAAATCCATATATCCATATCCTCCACAGGTACTTCTTTGCCATTATATTTTGACCCCGTGATCTTCAAAGCATCAAATCCACCACATTGCAGTGTCGCATCTGATTTACATCTTTGCGTATTTTCGTAGTCCTGAAGTGGGATTGTCCTTTCCAGAATACTGAACTCACCGTTAAACTTATATGTCACCTTCTCGCTAACATCCATTGTCGAGTCTTTATTAACGTCAAAGACCACTTCCATGTTTTCAAAAGAGTAATCTTTGACCTGTGCGTGGGAATGAGAACTTAAAGCAACTACGACTGTAAACCCAGTCAATAATGAGAATACTAAATTTCGTAAGACTTTATTGTTTATGTTTAGCATTTTTTATTTTTCTATTTTTTTTCTTCCTTGTGAGACTCTGTCTCTTTTACTTCCTTCTCTTCTTCTTTCTTAACCTCTTGCTTCTCTTCAGGTTTTTCCTCACTGAAATCAACTTTCACATTTTTCTTTTCTTCTTCGGATGTTTCAAAGAATTCGCGGACTTTGAATCCGAGCATACCAGCTATCAAATTGCCAGGAAAAAGTTGTATCTTTGTATTAAAATCTCGAACTGCACCGTTATAGTACCTTCTTGCACTTTCGATTTCAGTCTCGATTGTTTGCAAACTATTTTGCAAGCTCAAAAAATTTTCATTTGCTCTCAACTGAGGATAATTTTCAGCAACAGCAAATAATGTCTTTAAAGTACTCTTAAATTCACCTTCGATCTCAGCCAATTCTTTTGGACTGTTTGTGCCCATAGATCTAGTCCTCAGTTCAGCAACCTTTTCAAAAATATCTTTTTCATGTTTTGCGTAACCCTTAACAGACTCAACCAAATTCGGGATAAGGTCATAACGTTTTTTTAATTGCACATCAATCCCGCTCCATGCCTCGTCAACCAGCACTTTCAGACGAACTAAGCCATTGTATAAGACGAAAACATAGGCTAGAAGACCAACAACAGCAAGGCCAACACAGCCAAGAAGGATAACAGTAAGTTCCATAAAAAAAAGTTAAAAAATAAATACGCGTGGTACGACCACAATCTAAGTTTAGCACAAGTTAAATGAATTGTCAGTTCTGGTATAATTAATCACGCTGGAATGGTGGAATTGGTAGACACGCTACCTTCAGGAGGTAGTGCCCCAAAAGGGTGTGCAGGTTCAAATCCTGTTTCCAGCACTTTTTTACCTATAAATTCACAGATTCATGCTAAAGTTAGAGTATCCCTATAATTTGATGCTTGACGAACTCAAAAATGTTAAAGGCTTTAGAAATTTTCAAAATTTTCTTAAAAGTCGAATTAATCTTAATGATCATTGGAAAGCAGAGTTGCACGCTATATACGAGGTAAATAAAAATGAACATCCTTTAATAGAAATAACCTCCCAAGACACTTCAGCCGCCCCAGAGGCAATATTCCGTTTAGATGATAACAAGGCCATTTTAGAAGCAAAGTATATTGATCTGCTTTTTGACGCAAATAAGAATACATCAAAGGTCGAAAATATTATTAAGACTTATTTAAATCCTTTAAGAAAGCATATAAGTCAAGATCAATCCATTGCTGTATTTTTTGACCAAGATCACCTAAAAGATGAATCTAGAGCGCTAATTTCTAATGCGTGCAATTCATTTAAGGCCAATATATTGGCAGGTAAAAAAGATACATATTATAAAGATGGTATTACATTTATACTTTGTAACTCAAAGGATATTATAAATATAGGATTAAATCCTATTGTAAAGAACGCTAAAGTTATAAACGACTATTTTCTAGAATATAGGACTACGGGAACTCTATTTAAAGGAATTAACAGAACCCTAGAGAATGAAGTAATTAAGTCACTGGTTGAAAAAAGGAAACAAGTAAAAAATTTTGGATTCAGCCCAGATACGACAGTGCTGTATTATTTTTATATAAATTTTCAAACCCTTTACTACGAAGATCCAGCATATGAACAATTCCTTAAATTGTTAAAGAAAAACGAGATTCTAGTAATAAATAATACTATTGTTAAAAATGGAGAGTATTGTGAAGGGAAAATAGCATTTTATAAAGACGATAGACATCTAAATCTTAAAAATAGATACTTTAAATAATATCGTTCATATAATGCTATTTATCTCTTTAACTCATCGTAGGAAAAATTTAAGACATACACTAGGCTTAGCTCTTGTAATGATAATATGTATGCAAATGGTATAAATTCTATATTGATACTAAATATTTTGAATTTTTAGAGGATTTGAGTTCGCTTTCGATCCTCTAAGTTGCACTTCAAACACTAATATACCACGCATTAACTTCATTATATCTGTCCTCTAGAGTGACCATGTCCTCTAGAACAAGCCCTGCAACGCGTTTATTAACCACATATGTGTACACAGGATGATACAAGTAGATCACAGGAAGCTCCTCCATAACAATTTCTTGAAAGTTTTCATACTCTATTTTTCGAACACCCTTGTCCGAGACAGAACGACCCTTTTCAAGTAGATAATCAACCTCAGGTACCCTTTGTTTTTTTCCCCCTTTAATCACAACAGTTTCTTCTTTAGATTTATAAGATGATATGTTCAAGTTAGGATAGCCAATTTGTGAACTATGAAAAAGCTCATATCTATCCGGATCAATGAACGTACTAACTCCATAGAGCAAAATGTCGAAAAACCCAGGGAGCACATAATCATTATTCACCTCGGAAATAGTTTTGGCGACAGGATTTACCTTTATACCAACAGCAGCAAGATCACGTTGTATCACCTCAACCAGTTTATCCCTATCAATATTTTTGACATAAACAAGGTTTAACTCTAAAACTACACCCTTTGAACTCATGCGATATTTCTGACCCTTAACAACCTTCCAGCCAGCTCTGTCCAAAAGCGTTTTTGCAGATTTAATATTATAAACATATTTTTCACTTTTTGAGAACGCAAATGAAGTCTCGGGAATAGGCCCCTTAGCTTCAATAGCAGAACCGACGAGTGCCTCATTTATAAAATTTTTATTAATTGCGCTGCTTATCGCCTGCCTAACCTTGACCTCTTTTACAGAACTTTTGTTCTGATCGGCAAGATTAAAATAAAGGCCCCAGTACTGGTTATAGATCACATTACTTTTGTAAATTTTGAGGTTTGGAATTACGCTTAGCTCCTGTACACTATCCGAGTTAACACCAGTCAATGCATGTATTTGTCCTGTTTTTAAATCCGACACCGCTTGTTCCTGATCTTTATAAAGACGAAATATCATCTTTTCCAATTTTGGAACATTATTATAATACGATTTATTTTTTTTCAGTTCGATTTCCTCGAGATTAAGCGGTCCTACAATAAAAGGTCCGGTCCCAATTGGATTGCTATTGATCTTCTGTTCAGCATAAATAATATTCGAAGAATTAAGGCCTTTAATTAAATGTGCAGGAAGCACCTTGAAAGAAATTATCTCAAAAAAATTAGGTATTATCGTATTTTGATCCTTAAGTGAAAATTCAAACCTATAATCATCAATTTTCTTTATGTTAATCTTTGCAGCAGCTTTAGAGTAAACACTTGAAGTTTGGTTCCCAAATTCAAGCGATTGAAGAAGCTTAAATGTCTCTACTACATCCTCTGAAGTAAACTTTTTGCCGTCATGCCAAAACACATTTTCCCTTAATTTAAACCTATAAGACTTACCACCACCAAGATTAGCATAGCTTTCAGCGAGCACTAATTGCACTTCATTGTCCTGATTAACATGCAACAATGGTTCATATACAAGTTCAGATAAATCTCTTTTTATCTGTGTATTTGTGACTATTAAAGGATTTATCCAAAGGACCTTTTGAATTTGATCATTCTCGTCTTTTCCAACAATTACACCTTCAATAAATGTGGCTTTGTCTATCCTTAAAATTGCTGAAATATCAGAAAAAACTATTGAAGTAACTGAAAAGAAGATTAACAGGACAAAGAGTGCATGACTGAATGGCCTTGCCCGTAAATAATTTTTTCGCAAGCTTCGAACAAAAGAATTTTCTTCTAGGATAAAATTATCTGGATAATTCCAAAAAAAATCGCGTATACCGAGAAGAAAATGTTCTATTGCTGATAGTAGCTTCATAAAATTTGGACAATTTTTAAATTTATTTGCCTTTGGCTGCCGGCAGGCAGGCAGGGCTAATTTACTTGCTTCCTATTACTGCTATTGCCAGTGCATCTGCGATAAAAAGTACTATCAAAAGCACTGTAACCCTGTATAATAACGCCTCTACTCCTCTTTTTGATCTATAGCTTTCTCCTCCGGATCCACCAAAAATTGTTCCTAGGCCACTCCCTCCCTGTTGAAGTAGGATTACAATAAGTAAACCTGCGGACAGTGCTATCTCAATGTATGAAAGAATTTGAATTGTGCTCATTTATATTTACTTAACTGATTTACAAATAATGAAAATAACAACGTATATAAACCGGTAAAAATAATAGTATAAGTCTCTGTTTCAAGGTTCAATACTGGCAATGTAACCGGTCCAAAATCTCCACCTATTGTTCCTACACCAAAACGAATTACCCCTAAAAGCAGTGTGTTTAGTACCAAAAAGTAAATTACACACATGACTCCGCCAACTATCAGGTAGCTCCAGAAATTTCTCGGGAACCTGAAAAAACCAAGCACTGGATCAATCACATACATTAATAATCCAAGAAATACTCCAGCCACTATCATCGAGAATACACCCTGCTCAAAATCAACCCCATCTAATGTAGTAACTACAGCAATAAGTATCAATGTTTCTATCACAAGATTATAAATTAGTTGCATAGCAGAAATTCTAATATATGTAATTGTAGCAGAAAACATACTAAAACTTAAAGTTCGCGGTTAAGTTTACACATTGGCCCTTTGCTTTTTGAACTTCTCATAACGCAATATTCTTTCAAGCTGTATCAGTTCACTAGGCTCAAGTTCGCTTTCAAGCTTCTTTTCTGCCTGTGCTATTGCCTTGTCTATTTCCGCTTCAACCAGGTCACCTGCCTTTGTTGCCTCATTAGCAAGGACAAGTGCCTCGTTCTTTCTAAAAACGAGGAGACCACCATTTATAACAATTTTTTCAGAATTTTCTCCATGCTTGACTACAACTTCTCCAATCTTAAGGTTGGAAACTATATCTGTATGATCATTCAGTATTTGCATTTGTCCTGCCTCCCCAGGCAAAGAAATGCTATTTACATTCTCTTCCTCAAATAGTTTTGCTGCAGAAGAAACAACTTTTACTTTCATTTTGTTACTTTTTCAGTTTGTTTATGTTGTGCCGATTTTTTAGATTGTTCAGCATTTTTAGTCTGTTCAGCATTTTTAGTTTCACTATCTTTCTTATTATTATCACTCCCATTGCCGTTGCCATTAGTTTTATTACCCCTAACTTCATTTATATCCCCGACCATGTAGAAATTCGACTCCGGCACATCATCAAATTTTCCGTCAAGAATTTCTTTAAAACCTTTTACTGTATCTTCAATTTTGACATATTTTCCAGCCCTTCCTGTAAATTGTTCCGCTACGTGGAAAGGCTGTGTCAGAAATCTCTGGACCTTTCTAGCCCTTGATATTGTAAGTTTATCTTCATCAGATAGTTCTTCAATACCGAGAATTGCAATAATGTCTTGAAGTTCCTTATATCTCTGCAGGACCTTCTGTACACCACGTGCTACTTCATAATGTTCTTTTCCTACGACATCCTGTTGTAGAGCGTTGGATGAGGAAGCTAATGGGTCAATTGCAGGATAAAGTCCTTGTTCAACCAAAGAACGTTCCAGTACAATTGTTGAATCAAGATGGGCAAATGTTGTAGCAGGTGCTGGATCAGTATAGTCATCAGCAGGCACATATACAGCTTGCATTGATGTAATAGATCCATTCACCGTAGAAGTGATCCTCTCTTGAAGATAACCCAAGTCTTCTGCCAATGTAGGCTGATAACCTACTGCAGATGGCAATCTTCCAAGAAGTGTCGAGACTTCAGAACCTGCTTGTGTGAACCTGAAAATATTATCTATAAATAATAGAAGATCTTTTGCTTCTTTATCTCGGAAATATTCCGCAACGGTAAGTCCTGTAAGTGCAACTCTCATACGTACTCCAGGAGGTTCGTTCATTTGCCCAAAAACAAGAGCAGTGTTTTTTAATACGCCGGAATCCTTCATCTCTTTATAAAGTGCCGTACCTTCTCTAGTACGTTCTCCAACTCCTGCAAAAATAGAATACCCTTCATGCTCAGTTGCAAGGTTATAGATCAATTCTTGGATAATCACTGTTTTTCCAGTTCCAGCTCCACCAAATGCGCCAATTTTGCCCCCTTTGATAAAAGGACAAATTAAATCAATAACTTTAATTCCTGTTTCAAAAACTTCAATCCTAGTTGACTGCTCATTTAATTCCGGGGCATTCCGGTGAATGGACCATTCGTCATCAGATTTTATAGCACCCTGCTGGTCTATTGGCTCACCAAGAACATTCATCATTCTTCCTAGAGTACCTTTACCAACTGGGACTTTAATAGGACTACCGGTTGCAATAACTTTCATCCCTCTTTTGAGATCATCAACCGGTCCCATAGATATAGCACGTACGGTTTTATTACCAACGTGTTGTTGTACTTCAAGTGTAAGTTTATTTTGCTTTCCTTCTGATTTACTATCAAGTTCGACTTCAAGTGCTTCAAGGATAGCTGGTAATTTACCTTTAAACTCGACATCCACGACAACGCCGTGTACTTGTTTAACTACGCCAACTAGATTATTTTCTTTTACTGATGTCATTTTTTAAAATTTTAATACATTAATTTTATAGTTTATTTATTATTACTAATTTTATGCACTTTACCCGTTCTGACTATTTAGAGAACCTGACACAATATCAATAATTTCCGCAGTGATCTTTGATTGTCTTGTCCTGTTATATTTCAAAAATAGCTTATCTCGTAGCTCAATCGCATTATCTGTTGCATTTTTCATTGCAATCATTCGTGCACTTTCCTCGCTGGCTTTAGATTCTAACAAAGCAGACAAAACCTGCATTTCAAAATATTCTGGTAGTAGTTTGTCCAATACTTTGTCCCTACCAGGCTCGAATAGAAAATTCGTTTCCTTTTTAATTTCCTTTTCCTGTAGCTGTTTTGCTAATTCCTCAAATTTTATCGGAAGGAGCTTTTTTATTACCGGTTTTTGAATAATAGTATTTACGAAATGCGTATATGCAATATGAACTTCGTCAAATTCACCTGCTTCAAAACCCTCACGCAGGACTTTTATCAACGCCTCCAGGTCATATACACCCGGAAGTTCTGCGATATCCAAAAAACTTAAACGGACATCAATTCCCAAAAGCTTAGCTAATTTCAACCCTAACGAATTAACGCAAATTGCGCTAATTTCGACCCCAGTATTTTTTCTCTTAAATTCATCAAGATAAATTTTTGCATCATACGCCAATGCACTAACTTGCGTTCCTACGAAACCTCTCGTTGGACCTACAAGTACAATAACTGCTTTTTCAACTTTAGCGATTTCTCTAATATATGGACTTTTATATCCTTTAACATCTCCTATCAAATTGACTATTTCATAAAGGCCTTCTGCATAAGGAACACTTTCCGATGCTACCTGCTGCGCTTTAGCCATTTTTGATGCGCTCATCATTTGCAGGGCTTTAGTGATCTGAGCTGTGCTATCAATTGATTTTATGCGCCTTTTTATCTCTCTGGTCGTAGCCATAGTTAATTCGCCAATGGCAAGTTAATACTTAAAACTCCTTAATGCCTTTTCAATTTCAGTTAATAAGCTATCTTTAATGCTTTCTCCTTTTTCAATTTTCTCTATAAGTTCGGTGAAATTCTTTTTGATATGTATTTTGAAGGAATATTCCCAATCTTTTATGTCTTCGACCGCAATATTATCCAAATAACCTTGAGTACCGGCATAAAGAACGAGTACCTGTTCGCCAGCGCTCATTGTGTCATATTGATTTTGTTTCAAAAGTTCTTGCATTCTAGCTCCACGATCAAGTTTTGCACGAGTTTCTTTATCCAGGTCTGAGCCAAATTGTGCGAATGCTGCAAGTTCACGATACTGTGCAAGATCAAGTCTCAACTGCCCTGCGACTTCTTTCATGGCTTTTAGTTGTGCAGATCCGCCGACCCTGGAAACCGAAAGGCCAACATTTACTGCCGGCCTGTGGCCGGCATTAAATAAGTCTGATTCAAGATAGATCTGACCGTCAGTGATCGAAATTACATTTGTAGGAATATATGCTGAGATATCGCCTGCTTGTGTTTCAATTATTGGAAGTGCTGTTAGCGATCCTCCTTTGTTTTCATCTGAATATTGTAATGCTCTTTCAAGAAGTCTTGAATGTAAATAGAAAACATCGCCTGGATATGCTTCTCTTCCTGGAGGTCGTTTCAAAAGTAATGAGATTTCTCTGTATGCCCATGCATGTTTGGTCAGATCGTCGAATATTACTAAAGCATCCTCGCCACGTTTTGCAAAATATTCTCCTATAGCAACTCCTGTAAATGGAGCAATATATTGTAATGATGCTGCTTGTGATGTGCTTGCAGCAACGATTACTGTGTAATCCATTGCACCTTCCATTAACAATCTTGCTTTCAAAGCTGATATTTTTGCCATTTTCTGGCCAATACCAACATAAATACATTTCACATTTTTTCCCTTCTGATTGATGATCGTATCTATTGCTATAGCAGATTTTCCGGTTTGTCTATCGCCAATAATCAATTCTCGCTGTCCCTTGCCTATTGGGATCATAGCATCAATTGATTTTATTCCTGTAGGTAAAGGCCTGGACACATCTTTTCTTTCTGAAACTCCTGCTGCGACTTGTTCAAGTGGTTCAGATCTTACATCTTTTGTATGTACAATTTTTACATCTTCAAGCGACCTTCCAAGTGGGTCGATAACATTAGAAAGAAGGCTGTTAGACACTTCAATTGCAAGCTGTTTTCCTGTCGCTGTTACCATATCATCTTCACCAATGCTTGAATATTCTCCAAGTACAATAATTCCAACACTCTCAGCATCAAGATTTAACGCAAGCCCCAGGTGAATTTTCCCTTCGCTATCTTGAATCTCGACTAATTCGTTATATGCGACATCAGAGAGTCCATCGGCAATTACAACGCCATCTTTTATTTCTTTGATTTTTCCTGTACTTTTGAATGCCATATTTACTAATTAACGAATTAACTGATTAACTGATTGCCCATTAGAGAATTAGCTAATACGTTAATTAGTTAATTAATTAATATCTAATGTTAGAACTTTATCTTCGATCTTAATTGTCAATAATGACCCCATATCAGGGTTAGTTGAATAATCGAAAATAATTTTTTTATCGCCCACTTCTTTCTTCACATTATTTTCTATGCGCTCTTTTTCGCTGCTGTTCAGGTCAGATCTTGATAAAACCGCAACTACTATTATTTCTTTATTTATGATCTGCTCATATATTTCGATTACCTTTTCAATATCCTTTTCGTCTTTCAAAAGCTTGAGCATTGTTAATAGAGCAAGTTCTCTATTTCCAATCTGTGCTACCTCTTTATAAATTTTTACTGCTAGTTTTTCTTGTTCCATTTTTATCTTTCATCCGCCCTGTCTGCCAACAGGCAGGCAATGGCGTGTAAATTATTTATAATTCTTTCTGAATAAGCTCACTAAGTAACCTCTGGTCAAGCTCTTTATCTGATTTAAGATATTTTTTCAAAACTTCTTTTGCCTTAGCTTCCAAATTTACTTTCATTTTCTTCTGCTCAGATTCCTGGATTATCTGTGCTTTTTTATTAGCCTCTTTGATAATAAGGTCTGCTTGCTTTTGTGCGTTCTCAATAATTTTGACAAGTTCCTCCTGGTTAGTAGTTTTTAATGTGTCAATTTCCTTGCTCTTATCCTCCTCAAGCTTTTTTAATTTTTCCGTGGCCTCTACTTCAGTCTCTTGGAGTCTGATTTCAGCCTTCTTCTTCATTTCGGTTCCTTCTTGTACATCCTTCTGTCTTTTTTCCAGCATTTCCACCAGTTTCGATATTAGATATTTATCGAGAATTAAGTACAAAAGCATGAAAAGCACCATGTATATAAATACATTTACTAAGTTTATTCCTAATGCATCCATTTTTTCGAATTAAAATTTAAACGAATTTAACTATCAAGGCAACAACAAGGGCATATATGGCGATCGCTTCTGCAAAAGCTATAACCAGGATCATAGTCGTCCTGATCTTGCTTTCTGCTTCAGGGTTTCTACCAATTGCTTGCATAGCTCCTGAGCCTAAGATTCCAATTCCAAGGCCTGGGCCTATCGCACCAAGTCCCATAGCAAGTGCCATGGCAAGGTTTTTTACTGATTCTGCGTCCATTTAATTTGTTTAATATATAAAATTAACTTCTAACGTCTAATGTTCTTCTGATGCAATGCTTATAAATACGCTTACCAGCATGAAGAACACAAAGGCCTGTATAAATCCTATAAACACCTCAAGTGCCATAAAAGGCAATGTCGCCAATCCAAATGTAATAGATGTGATCACTAGTAAAAGAACTTCTCCTGCGAAAATATTTCCAAATAAACGGAATGTGAACGAGATTAATTTACCCATTTCAGAGACAAGTTCCAAAATCCCAACGAAAAATGACATTGGATCTGAGAGATTGAAAAACTTTTTGAGGTATCCCATTCCGAGCGAAGAAAATCCCATATAATGTACAGCGATTATTGCAATAATTGATAATGCCATGGTCGCTGACACATCTGATGTCGGTGCTCTGAACGCTGGGAATGCTTCTATTCGCTCGATTCCATTAGTTGTAAGTATACAATCCCGCTCTTTAAGGCATTTTGAGAAGCTCACTTTTGTATCTTCTTCTATTGCCTCTTCTTCATTTATAACTTCTTCTTTATCTATTGCCACTACCTCTTCAATTACTTCGTGATTATTTTCTTCCTCACCCTTGTGCGTTAACACAATTGGCCCGACAAAAGGCAGAAGCCCGAACCAGTTCGAGAATATTATGAAAAAGAAAAATGTGAAAAGGAAACTAAAGAGTTTTTGAGTTTTCTTCTCTCCCATAATGTCCTTTAACATTGACCTGAAACCACCTACAACCATTTCTAACATTAGCTGCAATTTTCCAGGCCTCTCATACTTGATCGATGCCCCAGCAAGCATTGTAAATACTATAAGCAGTCCTGCAATAATAAATGCAGAAAATAATGAATTCGTAACTTCTACTGGGCCGATCTTAAATAAAGTCTCAGCTGCGAGTGAAATCTCCATAGTCGATAAATATTTTCCCAAAAGGGAAATTTAAATATATGCCTTTGGACAATAAAACATCCAAGTGAAATTGTCAAGCTGTATTATATTAGAAGACGCGAGTTCCTGCAAATTTTTCACCTTTCAATACTTTTTCAAAGTTCTCCAAATTTGAGCCATCAATTATCACAAACTCCACACCACTTTTTTTTGCATCAGCTGCAGTGATTGGATCAATTGGATAATTCCCTCCTGGCTGATGTGTCTTTTTGTAGCCAATTATCTTGAAATATTCATCCCAAGTAATTTTATTTAATTGTTTCGCTGATGGATCTTTTTTGGGATCTGCTGTATAAACGGCATCAACATTTTTCAAGCTTACGATCGTTTTGATATTCAATACTTTCGCCATCAAAAGTGCGTCCATATCTCCGCTGTGCCCTGCTCTGGCCCCGCCTCCAATAATTACATTTTTTCCTTTTTCAAATACAACTTTATCTTTATCATAATAATCTTCATAAGCAACTATTCGTGCATTGCAAACGTCACTCATGTAAGCACGAACAATTTCTGCATTCACATTATTATATGTTGTGCCTATCCAATGAAGCTGCAAATCTTCACTTATACCAGCCTCTTTTGCGATATCTCTTAATTTTCTCATCATGTACCCACCGCCAAGAGCTATACCAAACTTTGAATCTTGAGCAATCATTTTTCTCAGAATACCCGAAAATTTCTTCATAAAATCAAAATCAAAAATTACAGACTCTGATTTAGACACCATTGATCCACCCAATTTAATTATGAAAGTATTTGCCATTTGAGGAAATTAATAGAATAAATAATAGATTGAATTTTAGCCGAACCATCGATCTAATACAAATAAAAAATTACATTTTTGTCGGTTTTGATATATTATTAGATAGTATAAAATTAATAAAAATGGATTTTCTGCAATTAATACAAAAAGTTCAAGCGCAGGGAGCGGATACTTTGGCAGCTCCTACGTTTCCATTTACTCCACCAGGGGGTTCAACTGTTCCACCGCCATCAACTGATGAAGGCAGGAACCTGCTTTTACAAACTGATTCTACTTCAGTCAAGACACAACAAAGATTTAAAGTGAGAATTTATGTTGATTCAGACGAGAGCGAAATCACTGGATTTACTGTAAATATAACCTTTGATCCAGATTATTTTCAGGTCATTGATGCTGACACAGGCACAACCGGCGTTCAAATTGACTATCTGGACTCAACTTTCGATACAACAGTAAATACAGTAAATAATGATAGCGGGATTATAAATTTACGTACAGAAGTAGAAGAAATCGAACTTATTGCAATCAAAACAGGAACAAGCCAAATTAAAATTACGCAATCAAGCAGCAATATACTCAGTACTTCTGGTGTTGATGTTCTCGATAATGTAAATTCTCTAAACTTCAATATTACTGCTCAAACAACACAAGAGGAACCTGACGATTCAGATGGTACACCAATAATCCCCAAAACGGGCATTACTGATCAATTTGATCTATTAGTAGCCCTGGTTGGTGGTGTCTTACTGATCCTTACAGGCATTTACATAAGAAAAATATCCAAACGTGAAGCAGCTCAGGCAGCTCGCAGAAAAAACTAAGAACCTGATGGGCACAACCATTCAGATCACTATTTATGAGCCCAAGAGCAAGATCAAGGCGCTTGATGCGATAGATGATGCTTTTGAGCAGTTCGATCATGTAATAAAAAAATTCTCTCGCTTTGATCCGGAAAGCGAACTGTCGCATTTAAATAAATCGCAAGGTAAATGGTTCAAGGTCAGTAAAGAATTTTTTATGTTAATTGAAAAATCGCTTTTAGCCTCGAAAGAGTCTAATTATCTTTTCGATCCTACAATTATAGATCTGCTCATAGCTTACGGTTATGATAAATCTTACGATCCAGGAAGGATCATTAGAAGGACAAAAACAGGATCTTTTAAAAGGGAGCTTGAACATGTTATGAAAAATCGCCCATATCCGAGTGAAATTAATATGGATAAAAAAAATCTCAGCATTTTTCTACAAAAGAAACAACGCCTTGACCTTGGCGCATCTGGCAAAGGATATGCAATAGATCTGGCAAGAAATGCATTGATTAAAGCCGGCTTCAAAAATTTCATCGTCAATGCGGGTGGTGATGTCTATGTAGGTGAAAAAGGAAAAAAAGTCGCATTGTTTGATCCGCGAAATCCTGCTTCCCCGCTCGGAACAATTATTTTAAAAAATAAGGCGCTAGCGGGATCTGGAAGTTTCGCAAAAAAAACAGGCGATTTCCACCATATTCTCAACCCCGGCTCAGGGAAAGCCGAAAATAAAATTTTGCAAACTTATGCAATCGCCCCAACCGCACTCGAAGCAGACATTTATGCAACAGTACTGTTTTTGATGGGAAGGAAAGGCCTAGAGCTAATGCAAACAAAAGGATTTCAATCAATAATTATTTCTGATAAGGAAATTTATTCTGAGGTAGTTTTACTCGAAAGCTAACCAAGAGAAAGAAAGATTTTCTACTGCAGGTTTGTCTAATTTGATAACAAAACTTTGAGGTGTCTCGCTAACTACTGAGAATTTCAAATCGGTCGTAAGTATATTTTCTCCCTTTGGCATTACTATCACTGTAGGATTTTCTGAATATTTTACTGAATAGGTAATTTTTACCTGGTCTTCGCCAGCTTTAATTGAAACCACACCGGCATTATCATTATTCAACTTCACATGTCCGTCAACAGTGAAGTCACCCTTAACGTTAAGATCAGAGTAGGCGGTTACTATACCTCTGAAAACTGCCTCGTTTGTTACTTCTAGTTTGTCTACCTTGAGTGAGCCGTTTGCTATCTGTCCTCCTAGTTGGAGCGCTGTTATCTCTTCCTGCTGCTCTTGTACTGCTTTTACTAGTAAGGCTGTTATCTTCTCATACTTCACATTCTCTACTTGTCCCTTACTATTGTAGTTTACCAAAAGGGGACTTATCTTCTCTACTTCTTCTGCTATAAAACCTACGTTCTTTCCATCCTTACTATACCAATCTTGATAGTCGAATGTTACTGGTCTTAGTTTCTCTACTGCTGTGAGTCCTAAATTTGAAGACAGATCTGTTATGTTCTCTTTGTACCTGTTACTTGATGAGGCACATCTTGTGAGTAAATATACTCCACCATTAGCTCCTCCTGCTGCATAACATATGTGTCCCGATCCATCGCTGCTTGTTACTAGATCGCCTTCGATGTCGCCGTCTACATCTAATTCTTCATCTGGTGTGTTTGTACCAATCCCAACTTTTCCATTAAATATTAATATATCAGTTGAAAAGTCTCCACCAATCAGCGGGGTTGTTGAACCGCTATTTTCTATATATAGCTTATTTGATCCGGTTTCTTCAGAACCAGCTAGATAACCAAGCATTACATTTCCATCGTCATCCTGACCAAGTTTATAGCCAGCTTGATAACCAATTATTGTATTATTATCAGCTCCAGTAAATGGATTCGTACCACCAGCATATGTTGATTGCCCTAAAGTTCCTCGTCCGATAGCAACATTGTTACTTCCTGTTTGGCTGCCGATAGCTGCTCCTGGACCAACAAAGGTATTGTATGTACCGGTAGTGTTTTCCGACCCAGCAAAATAGCCCAAAAATGCATTTGAAGCTCCTGTAGTATTATAGTAACCAGTACCTGTACCCAAAAAAGTATTAAATGTACCGGTTGTATTTGTAAAACCCGAGCTGTAACCGATAAAAACATTCTGTTGACCAGTGGTATTTGAATACCCTGCTTGATATCCAAGGAAGCTATTTTGGACACCAGAGATATTTAAATACCCTGCTTGGCTGCCAATGGCGGTATTCTGGGTGCCGCTAAGATTATATTGACCACTACCTAATCCAAAAAACAGATTATTTGTGCTTGCAACTCGAAGTTCTTGTTTGATCGTGCTTCCAGAATCTCGATATGTAGTATTGGCAAGTGATGTAGACACTTCTGTAACTATTACTGTATCTATAGTACCCGCCCATGATGAATCGCCTTTAAACTTAAGATTGCCGGTTCCAGTAGTAAAAATATAAAGGGTTTTGGTACCATTTCCACTTGTATAAGAGGTGCCGAAAGTGACACCACCAAGTTCGACAGTCATTGTCCCGGCTGTCCTAGTGTAAGCAAATACAATCTTGTACATTTTTGAAGCTGTGACAGAAACATTCTGTTCAAGATCAGCAGCAACACCAGCAGTTTTAGTGGCTTTTGCAGACCCGATGGTCCAGCCAGTGCCCTTTGTCCAGTCAGTATCAGTATCAAAAGTACCATTAGTTACCTTATTAGAGCCTTCAGTAGCGACTGCACCACCCGAAATATCTAAAGAGGAAGCAGGAACCGTAGTTCCAATACCAAGCCTATCATTAGTATCATCCCAAAACAGTTCGGGATTGTCCTGTGTGAGCGTCCCTCCTGCTCCTGCAAATACTACACTACCTTGGGTAAATCCAAGTGGTGTGACAGTTCCGCCTGAGACATCGCCTGTTAGATCTCCTGTAACGTTACCTGTTACATCTCCAACTACATTCCCGGTCAAATTTCCAGTTACATTACCCGTAAGGTTGCCAGTCGTATTCCCAAATATATCTCCACTTACAATCAGATCTTGTGAGAGTGTTAAGTTTCCTGTTATTGGTCCATTACTTCCATCTAATCTTAAATATGTCGTTGATGATAGGCTCGTTGTTAGATATCCTGCTTCACTATGATCTCCCCATGAATATGCTTCATCCCAGTTTGAACTACTTCCTCCTAGTTCTTCTAATGCTCCTTCTACTGTGTAACTACTGAAGTTATTGTTTAAATCTGCTATGTTTACACTTCCTGCTGCTCGTATGTCAAGATCTCCTAAGGATGATCCTTCCTTTAGTACTTCATCCCAGTTGATCTCTACTGTCGTTGATTCTTCTTCGGCTTCATCCTCATCTTCTTCGTCCTCTCCTGTCTCTGGTGTTTGATCTATATCCTCATCCTCTTCCTGTGCAGTTTCTTTCCCCCCGTCTTTCTCTATATCCTTTACTTCCCCTCTTAGTCTTAAATACAATATCAATAACACTATCATCCCTACTGTTAGGACTATACTTACTACCTTTACTATGCTTCCTGTTCCTTTGTTACCTTCTGTTCCTTCTCCCATTTTTATTTTACCCTTTTAAATCCAAATTTTGATATTAATTTAAACCCTCTTTTACAGTTTATATAATTTATCCTGTCTTAGCAAATAAAAAAATTCTTAAATAAATACCAAGTAAGCAGCTCTTAATTATATAGCGACAAAGGATAAATTAATTGCTATAATTTTCCTCATTAACCATCTAACAAATGGTTTTTATCTTTTAAAATTAACGTTTATGAAAATCCTAATTTTCGCAGGCGGGCATGGGACAAGGCTTTGGCCTCTAAGTAGAAAAAATTCTCCTAAGCAGTTTGATCAATTTTTCGAAGGGAAATCCACCCTCCAGCTTGCTATTGAACGGGTCCGTCCTATTACGAGCATAGAAGATATATATATCAGTACAAACAAAAACTACAAAAAAATTGTCAAATCGCAAGTTCCTGATATTCCAGATGAAAATATTATCCTCGAGCCTGAAAGACGTGATCTGGCAGCTGCTGTTGGATTGGCATTTGTAAAATTTAAAAAGGATCAAGTAGATGAGCCTGTAGCAATAATATGGTCTGATCACCTAATGGAGAATGTAAATGAATTTAGGAAAGCATTAAAAATCGGAGAAGGACTTATCAAAAAGGACCCGAACAGATTTATCTATCTTGGAGAACAGCCAAGGTTTGCAAATCACAATCTTGGATGGATAACAGTCGGGAAAAACCTTGAGAACGTTGATGATCAGGAAATACTTGAATTTAAAAGATGGGATTACAGGCCAGAACTTGAAAAATGCAAAAAAATGTTTGAGTCAGGTAAATCATACTGGAACCCGGGCTACTTTATTACATCAATTGATTTTGTACTTGGATTGTACGAAAAATTCATGCCAGAAATGCATAAATCACTCATGGAGATTTATCACGACTGGTCAAAAGTTGATGAAATATACCCTCAGTTAGAATCAATCAGTTTCGATGACGCCATTCTTATGCATACAAAGCCCGACCAGGCAGTGGTATTAAAAATCAATATGGGATGGAGTGATCCAGGAAGCCTTTATGCGTTAAAAGAAGCTCTGGAAGAAACACATGAAAGTAATGTGACACAGGGAAGGACTTTTGAAATGGGGACGAAAGACTCTCTTGTGATAAACAAAGAGGATGACAAACTTGTGGCAACAGCAGAACTGAATGGCATGGTTGTGGTTAACACAAAGGACGTTATTCTAGTCGTGCACAAAGACCACGTGCCAAAAGTTAAAGAAATTGTGAAAGAACTTGAACAATTAGGACTGGAAAAATATATTTAATCGCGAAAACAGATTCAAATAAATTATTAATAAACGACAATGCTGAAATTGATGAATGCTCTTGTTTCTCTTGCTTTTAAGATCCTTTCTCGTTTTCCATTAATTGGCAAACATTTCACTGAGGAATTTATCCGGTTTTTAGTTATTGGGACAAGTGCATTTCTTATAAACTTTGCTGTTTATCATTCGACAGTTTTCCTTTTGGAAGAACTTTTTGATACTGAGAATAAAGTTTTGCGCGCGTTAATGGTCGGTCTGCCTTTCCTGTTTGCATATTTCATCGCGTACATTTTCAACTTCACAATGAGCAAGAAATGGACATTTAAAAACACAAGTCCTAGAACAAAAGTTCAAGCTACAAAGTTCCTTCTAATCAATACTTTCAATGCAATAAGCGGGTCCGGGTTCATTGCCCTGCTCGATTATTTTGGAATAGTACCACTGATCAGTCAGCCAATATTCGTTGCAACCGAAGCAATCTGGTCATATATCCTCTACAAGTTCTGGGTGTTTAAGGAGAAATAATTAATTGGAGATAGATTTTTCCTCGATGCTGCCATGCCTCCTCCTAGAGGTTATCACTCATTATAAATGAATCCAAACTGTTTTATAAAGAATGATAAGCGCGCGGAGTACATACCACGAGTTAATCGATAAATTACTAACGAAGAATATTATTTAAGTTTCTTGCCTCGTCCATTAACTCCCAAAAATTTAAAAGTTTTGCTTCATAAGCAATTCTATCCTCATTACTATCAGTTATTGGCTGCTCAAGATTTGGTCCGGGCACTTGATCAAGTTCGTTTGGATTGAATGCACCAAGTTGAGTTCCAATAATCGGTTTTCTTTCTCGGACACACCCAATTCTGTTATTATTTTTTCTAGTAATTGTGAATTTTAATTTTTTCCCGGTTTCTGTAGTAATTATAATGTCTATTGTTTCAGTTAGATTAAGATAGCTATTTGCCTCAAAAAAGTTCATTTCATTACCTACTAGAATAAATTCTCCATCAATTGGATTTCCATCAGTTAAATTTATTGCTGAAATATGACCCCATTTTTTTTCATGCTCACTCCCTTCGTATAATTTATGTGCTATCCCACTAACAGCTTCAACTAACTGGGAGTTTAATTCTGCTTTTTCACCCATGCTCATACCTACTAATTGAGGCCATTTTAGTTCGGGTATCGCTACCACGTGCGGCATTACAGATATTTGCTTAAATAAAAACATGTCTTGTCCATCCTGTCTTTGTGGAAATAAGGATATAATATGTTGAGACTCTGCTTCTGGACTTGAAGGGAAGGTAAATATACCATTTACTTTCCATGAAGCTCGTGTTTTATCTTCAAAATCTACGTAAGCATCAGATCCTAAACGATCTCTTGCTTCTGCTAATAATGAAATTGTTGAATCAATCGTTGAGGCATTTGGCAAATGCGAGTCAACTTCTTGAATTGATCTGATTAATTCGGTCATACTGATCTGATCTTTACCCCGAAAAAAATCTGTATTTCTATCTGTCAATAAGTCAGCAAAATGGGATAAAATTAAAGCCCCGTAATTATTAATGTCATATTTTTCTGGAATTAAATCTCGTATTTCCTCAATAGGGCTCGTTTTTTCATTAAAATCAAGGATTGTGTGAATTAAGTCTCTAGGATTGATAAGGGATTTCTTTGTTTTTTCATCCGGGTTTCCATATAAATGTAAGAAGAAAGTCATTTGATCTACTATATCAATTAATTTTTGACTATTTTCTGTTGTGATCTCTTCAGATATCGTACTCTGAACATTGTTGACGTCGGTACTAGTCAAATCAACAATATATTTCCCTGTATTACTATTAAATAATATACTTACCTGACAAACATTTATCTGTTCTGGTTGTATGCCCAATCTTCCAGTGTTTGCCTTAATCGCATTTTTTAATGACACCGTATATTCAATACCTTTTCCTACATTGACCAAATTACCAGCTGTCAAAGTCACAATAAATGAAGACTTCATATCATATGGGGCTGTGGGTATTGGCCGACTTACACCTATATCAGGTGGATTAGTGATGTACTCATGGATATTACTGTCGAAACTGTTCCATGCACCATTTGTCGCGATCGGCATATCACTTAAATGAACTACGCGCTGAAGGTGTACGAACAACGAATCAATATATTCTGCGGGGTCCCTATTAGGGGGGAAAAAATACGTTGGATCTGTTCTCCAACCCTTTTCGATTGGCAAGGTCAACGTAGTAGTGTTACTTGGACTACTTGCCCTTAACTTTTCTATTGCATCATGATCAGATATCAAATCTAAATCTCGCGGATTAACTAATTTACATACTTCACTAGTAGTCTCTGGATCATATAAGCTGTCTAATGGTATCTTCTTTTCAAATAATTCGATAAGTGGTTCATCTATTCCTAAATTAGAGAGAAATTTTAGAACCTCAATATTTGCGATTTTACTACCAATATATGCACCAGTACCAGCAGCACCTGCTTGCAATAATCTTCTTCTAGTTGGACGCCAACTTGAAAAACTACCTTCTTCTTGTACCGAGGAAACAGGACTTGTCAACGTATTAGTGTAAAAGGAATGTAAATATAATTTTAATTATAAACAAACTCAATAGACATAACAATTAAAAAATTGTAAGATTGGCCATTAAGTAACAGATCTTAGATCTTATACGGCATATTTTATGAAAATTTTAGTAACTGGCGGTGCTGGATACATTGGTTCGATTACTGCAGCGATGCTTATGCAGGAAGGTCACGAGGTTATAATTCTAGACAATCTTGAAACCGGACATCAGGAAACTCTGGATAAGATTATGCGCATCGCCGGTGAATTTGATTTTATAAAAGTAGATCTTCGCGATAAACCAAAGCTGGAAACAGCGCTTTCCCAAGTTGAATTTGATGCCGTTATTCACTTCGCAGCATATATCGAAGTTGGAAGGAGCGTTCAACAACCAGATGCATTTTTAAAGAACAATTTCGAAGGGACAAAGAACCTGGTTGAAGTAATCACTGACAAAGGTGTACGTAAATTTATTTTTTCATCAACTGCTGCAGTTTATGGACATCCTGATCAAGTTCCTATTCCCGAGACAGCGAAATTAAAGCCGATCAATCCATACGGAGAATCAAAAGTGAAAGTTGAAAAAATGCTGCAAAAATATGCCGATCAGGGGAAATTGGATTCACTGAGATTGAGATATTTCAATCCAGCTGGTTCTTACAACGGACAACTCGGAGAACTACATGAGCCAGAGACACATTTAATTCCTCTGATATTTAAAGCCGGGAAAGGCGAGCGTGACAAGCTGTTTATTTTTGGTGATGATTACAATACAAAAGATGGTACGCCAATTAGAGACTATATTCACATAATGGACCTGGTTGATGCTCATATTGTGGCATTGAACTACCTGATGAATAAATCCGGAAGTGATGTATTTAATATAGGTACTGGCAAAGGCTACACTGTGAAAGAAGTCTTTGAGACAGCCAAACAAGTGACAGGAATGGACATTCCTTTTGAAATAGTTGAAAGGCGCGAAGGAGATTCAATAGAGCTCGTAGCCGATCCCACAAAAATCAATGCAGTGCTTGGCTGGCAAGCAAAATACAATCTTCACGACATTATCCAAAGCGCCTGGGACTTTGAGAGACAAAAATAGCCTACGACTTATTTGAAACAACATATTGACAACATACAGATTGCGTTTATATGATAATCTCAGTTAAATTATACATTCTCTAATGCATAAAAAATCTCACAAAATCACGGTCAACGAGATAAGACACGACCCTCATGTAATTGATCGAATAAAAGACAAGAAATTACGGAACGATTTAAAATTGATCATGAAATCAGCAGGTATACTTAAGCTTAAAATGAATTTTACGCCTGAAGAACTAAATGCTGCTTTTGAACAATCTTACGAGTCCGAGTTTAATAAACTTCGTAAATCAGGTATTATTAAAAAGTATAATTAACACGATTCAATAATCTTACTTTTTACAGCAAAAATATGAAACCATCTCAAATTACCGAGGAATGGCTTAAGCAGCAGAAATTTCAAATTCAAAAAGGCGTGACAATCGAAGGAGTGTTTTTAAAAGAGCTTGAAACTCACCTTGATGATCGAGGGGATGTTATTGAACTATGGAGCTCAGCATGGGAGGAATTTAAAAACGGCGTTGTACTTCCAGCACAGCATGGTTATCAAAGCGCAACAGATCCGGGCGTGACTAAATGCTGGCATTTGCACGAAGTCCACACAGACCAGTTCACAGTAACAAGAGGCAAACTGCAAGTATCTTTAGTTGATGTACGCGAAGAATCCCCCACATTCGGCCAGGCAAATACTATTGTAATGGGCACACAAAAACCAAGATTTATGAAAATTCCGCCAGGGATCATGCATGGATGGAAAGCGCTGGGAACAACTGAAAGCATTGTTGTAAATTTCCAGTCCCACCCTTATGATGCAGCCGATGAATTCAAGTTCACCTGGGACTGCGTATTGCCTGAAATCTGGGGGCCAAAAAATGGATAACAAAATCTAAATTATTAAAAAATTCAAATGGCACAAAAATCTCAAAAACAGCCCGAGAATGTTCAGGGTAAATATTATGTAGACACCGCATGCACTGGATGCTCCACTTGCAATGCATTCTGTCCGGGATGTTTCAAAATGAGCGATGATGCAACTCATGCTTATGTTTATAAACAACCAGA
>Ga0209416_1000757_pt1 | contig 28967 bp, 52 predicted proteins | sample RifGroF1_FD_184001 | JGI IMG/M metagenome (GOLD analysis project Ga0209416, IMG submission 184001) | Groundwater microbial communities from Rifle, Colorado, USA - Groundwater F1 (SPAdes) (version 2) | ecosystem: Environmental > Aquatic > Deep subsurface > Groundwater | place: Rifle, Colorado...
TCATACCCCATGTGTGCCTGTAATCCAGCCGTGCCTATCTCCGTCCATTTTTTCTCGTTGTCGCTCATTGGTATGTCGCTCAATGTGTCCTCACTTCCATTTCGATTCGTAATCATCTACACTGCCAAGACTTTCAATGTCCGCCCAGGTTGAACCACCGCCCGCCGTCATTGCATGTCGTAAAATTGCAAGCATGATTACCCAATCATCATGCCTTCCATCAGGTGCGCTGAATCTCGGATGCCCGCTTGCCATTGTCAATACTTCAAATGACCGCAGCTCGTCACTGGCTTCTTTCGGCACCTGGAAGTTATCATGCTCAAATGACACTGCCAGCCCTTGAATCAATGGCGGCTTATTCGATGCCGTCATGTTAAAACCTGGCAATCCATCTGTGCCAGACAGAACCCTTAACCCATCCTGTGCCAGTATTTCAATATTCGGAACGCCCATGCTGTTGCGCTCAGGCATTACGCCTTCACAATCCCAACGGTGGTACATGGTCTTTACCTTTTCGCGCTGGTAGGTGTAATCCATCTGATTGAATCGCTCCCAATCCACCACCTTGTTGCACTCCCGGCACCCTACCCCTTGCACGGTGAAGTCGTTACTTTGTCCCCAGTCAAGCGCCATGACCTTGCGGTGTCCTCTGTGATTTAGCGGACTGTCAACCTCTTCCAAAATAGCGCATTGGTCGATGTTCTGGAAGAAACCACCATCCTCAACAAAGTCCGCCATGATCTCTTGTTGGTAAACTCTTCCCGGTAATTCCTTTTTCAGGTCGTCAATTTCGTCCCTGGGGATGTGTGGGTTGTCATAGGTCGAATATTTCCACCGCGCCCAATTCTCTTTATTCTCTGCCATGGAATACAGTTTGTAAAAGTCATTAAGTCCCTTTGGTGTGCCTGAGAATATTGCCCCGCCCCTCATGTCCGCTAAGGTTGCCCGGATAGACGTGTTCCATATTTCCATCAACCTTGACACTAATCCGGCTTCGTTGACAATCGCCAGCTTGTACTTTCGTGACCTGCCAGCGTCGGGGTTGCTGTCGAATGACCACATCTCCAGAACGCCCCCGGTGATTATCTCAATCCGGCGCTCCTGCTCGCTGCGGTCTTTGGTTATCGGCGCTAATATATTGCGTATCTCACGCCATGAAGGAGCCATGTACTTATAGGTCGGTTCAAACCAGCCAACCGGATAGCCTTCTAACATGGTCTTTATGGCTATGTCTTCGTCAAGTATGTTCTTGCCAAATCTACGTCCGCAATCCAGAACATTGAAACGCTTTAGTCCACCCTTAATCTTCAACTGCGCTTCATGCAAGCGTGGGAGTGTGATCACTTTTGTCGCGTCACTCGCCGATTGGTTTGTCATCGTATACAACCTTTACTATCAGCGGTTTATCGTTATCAGTTGCCAGTGTCACCGGATTCGGCACCTTGCCATAACCGTATTCGATGAAGTTGACCTGATGCTTATTGTCCTTCGCCCACGAGCGGACTATCATCTCCGCAACCGTTGCCACGTGCCCGTCAATGACAATAGGGTTTCCATCCTTGTCCTTCGCTATCTCATTGCCAACGGATTGCACCAGTTTACGTAGCGCGTCAAAGGATTTAGGACGCCCGTTGCGGTTGATACGCGGGTCGCCTTTCTTGAACGGGGGTTGTAAATTCTGTTCGTTTGCCATCATCTCTCGGTGTTATCTCGGTGTATGTCGAGTTCTGGAAACGCGGTTGCCATGCGCTCTAATATATTTGTCCTGATATGTTTTGCAATTGAACGCATAAAAAGAGGCATGACCGCATTTCCAATACGCGACAAAATAACTGGAAGATCTCCAATGAACTCATAACTATCTGGAAATGAGGCTATTCGTTTTATCTCTGCTTCAGACAAATATCTATTTTCTTCTGGGTGTATTTGTCCTGATAATATTGACTTCACGAGTGTCTTCGCTGGTTTATCAAACCGCAGTCGCTTCAGTCCAAACCACCGCCAGGCGGTGGTTTGGTTTATTCTCTGAAAAGCATCACACCCGTCTTCACCAGGTTTCATTTCGGCAACAATCTTTTTACAGTCACCAGTAGGATACTGTACCTTCCCGTGATTACTAATATTCTTAAATGCATCGTTTATTACAATCGGCAAACTCTCTGCCTCTGGATAACTTAGCTCTATTCCTAAATCGTCCCTCACGCCAATAAATATCATCCGTTGCCTGGATTGCGGGACATTGAAATACATAGCATTGAGTAAACGAGCGGACACTTTATATCCGCTTGCCTTTAACTCTTTGAGTATTTCAACAAACACAAGTTTCATAATTCCTTTGACCATGCCGGATACATTTTCCATGACAAATACTTTAGGTTTTAGTCCTCTCAACAATCTGACATACTCTTTAAATAACGAATTGCGAGGGTCATCTATTTGTCTTTTGCCTGCTGTGCTAAATCCCTGACAAGGCGGTGACCCGTCAAGAATATCCAACTCGCCAACTTTTAATCCCGTCTTTTCAAGTATCCAATCAGTTGAACATTCTGCAATATCACCGTGATAAACAGGCACATCAGGAAAATTCAACTTGAATGTTTCAACTGCGTTATTGTCCCACTCGACTGCTAACAATTCCTTGAATCCTGCCATTGAGTAACCCAGGCTTGACCCGCCACACCCTGCGAATAAACTGATGACAGTTGGCGCATTATCCGACTTCGGTTGTAAATGCTCCCGCCAGCAACTTTCAAGAAATGGAAGATAATCAATCTTTTTTAGCGGCATGTTCGTGTCCACAAGTCGGGCATTTACAAACTTGAATACCGTCTGCTAAATCTTCCCCGTATTCCTTGAATTCTGGCGCATCCTGTTCGCTATTCAGCATTGATTCGACTGCTACAATATCCCGTTTCCAATCCTTCAGCGCGGTATCATCCATGCCCCACGCGATCAACTCCGGCGCATCCCACTCATTCGCTAATACTTCCCAATCCCAATCACCACCGCTGATGTTCGCGGCAATGTTAGCCTCTGCGCTTGTCGCCTCATCCCACTTGACTTGACGGTATGCGTACTTATGACCCTTCCAAACAATAAAGCCGTGTGCAATCGTTCCTTGTTCATCCGGCTTATCATAGGTTTCAACTATTTCAGGAATTCCATCTGTGAACACGGTCATGCGCTGATTACCGCCGATAACCTCATCAGTATTCAGGTTATGCACAATACCACTCAAATCGCCCAACCGCTTTAATGTGTCGGTCAGGCGCTCATAATCCTTTTTACTGATTTGTCGCGGGTTACGATGGTATGGCTTCAAAAAAACCTTTCCTTCACTACCAGCGGCGCATTCCGCCAGTATTCCATCATGCTGTCCTTGCCGTACCGCTTGCATTGCCTTGCCCAAAACACACACTTCAGCTTGTACCCGTTTATCACCGCTTTTTCGACATGGCAGTATGCACAGACAAGCATCAGGTTGCGGTCATCGTCAAAGTATGCTTCACCCTTTTTTGTGCCAAAAAATACGTGATGCCGTTGTGTCCCCTGCCTGAAGTTACAATGTTCGCAGTAGTTGCCGCGCTTTTCTCGCAACTCAGGTACGGTAATCAAAATGGAATATCCTCATCAATCACATTTGCAGGCTTGCCCCACATTACCGTCGCTTCCTGATCAGCCCATAAATGGCCGTAGTGCCTGCCCTCGTGCCCATGTGTCAACTCGCAAAGGATAACCATGCCGGGGATGGCGAGGATCTTGTCACAGCGGACGGTTGCCCTCATCAGGTCTAATACTTCGTAATCGGCTTCAGTTTCCATGTCACTCCATCCCTCTAATCCGGCAACTACGTACAGGGTAATAATAAAGTTGGTGGCAAGGCACGCGGGAGGAGACCGCTTGCACTATGCGGATACCGATAAATAGTGTTTGCCTGGTAGCCGCCGGACTGGAGAGGAGGATTACTGCTCTAATGACTTTGCGGCTTCAGCGCTTGAAAGGCTGCCTTTGAGGGCGCTATCTTCCATTGCCACTCCGATAACGTATGAAACGATAACGGGCTGCCACAATGCAATTAGAATCAATATTTGATCTAATTTCTCGGGGGCAAAAAACCATCCTAATACGATTGCTATTGTTGAAAATCCAGCGTCACAAATCATGGTACGAAATTTACGAGATTGCCACATATTCACTCCTTAAACAAAAATAGACTAGATATACACTAATCTATTTTCAGCTAAAAGTAAACTACGTATTTAAGGCAAGTTTTTCCTAATTGTTACAATCGGCTTTTCGCAGTAGATATTTAATTCAATCGCCGCTTCAACCGCCTTTTCTGTTGGGGCGCCATAATATAAAACTGCAAGCGCATAATCCGCCCCACTGCCAATCGCTGCATACTTCTTGACTTCGCTAATCAGCCATTGGTGAATAAGAAATACCTTTCCTTTGTATCCGATAAGGTAGGTATTGTTTATTTTTGGATCGTCTGTTTTTTCCTTTTTCCAATCAACAAATTCACCCAATAATTCAAGTATGCCTCTTTCGTCTGCTGTTGCTATTCCATGCGTTTCAAGGAATAGTTGCATAAGCGCGTTGTCCTGTGCTATGCCAACCCCACCAACAACAATATCTTTCACTTCGAACATTTTAGCCCACTTGTTGGTTTCATTACCGTGCTGCGTTTCGCCCCATGTGACTTGTGAATCCGCCGACATTTCAAATCCGTCCTTCAGTATTCTGCAAGCAACTACGCTCATTTACTCCTCAATTCTGGATACTTTTTGAATAGCGCGTCAAATAACGCCTTTGTGGATTCTTTTGTCAAATTGCCCCGTACTGTGTTTTCAATAGCAACAATCACGCCTGTTTTCCAGTTGTATGTGTCTTTTGGGTTTTGTCTTGAAATGCCAGTAAAGACGAATTGCCCCTCTTCCCATTTACACCATGTTATCGGCTTGCCCATGAGAATCTCGACATGCGCCGCTCCATAGTGGAACCGTAGGCGGGCGGGTACGGTATTCGGCTTTATAGTTCCAATACGCGCCCATCCATTTTGTGTATCAATAAATAACTTGCCAATTCCTACCATCAATTGTTCGCGCGCCATAATCAAACCAGCCATTGCTTCGGAATAATCCTGACTACGGTTAGCGTATCTTTTCAGCGCCTTGACATATTCCCGCCTATCCTCTATTGATTGTCCAATTCTCAAAAATATATTCATCTACTCCTCCAATAATCCTAATGATACCACCAGAGCCATTGCAGCCGTGATGGATGAACACTCTGTTTTGCACATCACGCGCCGTTTGTAATATTCAACAGTCCGGGGGGATATGCCCATCTCATTTGCTATCTTGGGGACTTTGTACCCTTTAGCCAAGTAGCGCATGACTTGCTTCTCCTGGCGAGTTAAATCTATCTTATCAGGGTTGTCGATGGCCGTTAGTTCGAATGCGCAGTTGTTGGTGGTATCAAGCATCAGCACCCCCTAGTATTGCCTCTCCTATCGACTTCTGTAATGATGCGTACACATCTGCTAAACCGCGCATTGCCTCAACCGCCGTTACTGGTTTCACGTATTCCGACATATCAACCGCCGTTCCCTCGCAACTTTCCCAGGGGATTAATTCTTCATCGTCCTCAAACGGCGCTCCGCACGCCCCGCAGTTACCGCGCGCATCCTCACAGCGGGAACCGCAATAGTGACATTGTTGTTTAGTCATTCAGCACCCCTTCCCTCATACATCCGCCAAATATCCTTATGTTTCACAGTGCGCTTTTTGCCTATCCAGAATAATCTATCTTTCATGTTGTCATCCACGTCAACGCCTGCTAACTTCAGGTACAACTCCGCGCCATCATCAGCACGCAGGAATTGCCGCGCTTCATCATCCCCGCTTCTCGCGTCCAGGATGGATTGCCGGATTACAGCAGTAACCAGGTCAATGCCGGGGATGCCAGTGACAGGCGGCTCGTCATGGTCAACCTTGTAATATGGCTCACCTTTGCGCTTATGCTCAAGCGTGCAATCCGGGCAGCGTTTAGTCCGCCATGCTGTGAGTTTGGGAGCTTCGAATTGATCACCGCAACCTATGCACAACTTCTCGACCATGTCCGGCTCTGCATCAAACCAGCGCATCATTACGGGCAGCGGAGTGGCGGTCATTTTGTCCTCTCCAAATACTGCTCAATCTCATCTAGCACCCAATCAATGTTGGCAAGGTTTCTTGCCACGACAAACCATCCACCTGCCTTATCAACCTTATTCCCGAACTCTTGTTGCTTCTCTGATACTTTTTCTTCAAGATACTTCACCTCTATCGCTAGATACTGCCCTCGATAGCAGGCTATGATGTCGGATGTCCCTGCCTCTGCTAACTTGATGCGTCCACCTCGTTTTGAGATTGCACCGCCTGAATTGACACGGGTTGCCACTCCGCCCCTGTCGGTTATTATCTGGATAATCCGCGTCTGCAAGTCGTGTTCATTCTCGATCCCCACAGCGCGGAGTGTGTCGGCAAGGTCAGGGGTCACGCTATTCTCACTTGTGGAATTGGGTCGTTTTCACCGGCATTGCGTTTACTTCTGAAATCAACCGCAAATGTTGAGTTATCGCCTTGTGTTGCTGTCACGGGGGCAATGATTGTTATCCCATAAACATATTGACCGTTTCTACCTGCGCTTTGGGATAATTCTATTAATCTTTGTATATCGTGTATGTTCAGGCTAACTCTATTGTTCATCCCTCCTCCTCCTTCATCTTCCGCAACTGCTCAATGGGGCAGTCGGGAGAGTGGACTACTTCTCCCTCGCATTCCGCTTTTTCGCTACTTCCGCAAAACGCGCACAAAATAACTTCACCGTCAAACTCTTTCAGCACCCAAAACGCTGCCATGTCCTCTGCCAATTTCTTCCATGCGTCACGGGATTTCACCAATTTATCCCACGCTTCTTTGCTAATCGCTATCATTTCCTCACTCCCATCTTTGCCAGTATCCATCTCAACAGTGTGACGCGACCTGTGCCGTGACAGACTTCACACTCACAAGTTCGATATGGCGGATAAGTAAAGAATCCTAAATAACAACCATTCGGGCAAGTTATCATTTGGAATCATTCTCACATTCTGACTTGCTTCTGTGGCAAACAGGACACTCGGTTTTATCCTTACCAATATAAAACGTCCAGTTTTTATTTGAACAATACCTACATTGCCAGTCGCCAGTTTTTATTAATTGCGCCATGATTGCGTCAATTTCAGCCTGTCGTTTTGCTGTTCGCGTCATTTCTTCTCCTCTTCTAATTTAGCCAACTCCGCCGGAATACAACAATAGCAGATGGAAACGGTGCGGGGTTATTCCCGTCTCCAAACTTCAACCGTCCACGAATAAAGCGGATCTGCCCTTTCATAACGTAGTCATGCCAGTATGCAGTGTCAGTTCGCGAGGGTATCAAACAAACCACTGTCGCCCCTTTTTGCGATTCGTCATAAGCCTTTTTAATCCACTTACCTATTTCGCGTCCGTAGGGTGGATTTACGAATACCGTACCTTGCCAGTCTTTTGTTAATCCGTCATCATCCCGCGTGAAATGACGCGCACATTTTGCGTTCTCGTGAGTTGAACACGGATCTAATGTGAATTTAAATTCCAGATTCAACTCGTCAAACAACTTTTGCGGAGTAGTCCATTCGTTTGACAAACTACTCATCATTCCAGGGGTTATCACTTTGCTTCCTCCAGTTTCTTCAACTCCGCCATAACCTCATCACGGTGCGCCTTCCACCATGCGCTATCATGTTTCAGTATCATGTTGCGCCGGATCACTGCAATCTCATTCGCAGTCGTGCCATTCCGTACCGCTACCAAGTAGTCTCTACGCTGTGCAGGGGTGAGGTGGGTCATGCTGTAAATCCACCTTCCTTGAGTATTTTCAATAATTCAATCATTTCCTCTGCCAATAGCGTGAACTTTTCACCGTCTTTATTTGATAACCAAAAACATGCGGACAATTCAGAATATTCCAACTTGTTTTCTTGTTCCGGCTTTCCAAATTCAAATGTTTTCATGTATATGTCTTTACTCACCTCTCCACCTCATTCAGCGGTTTGGCTATCCGATTCCAGGCGATTCTCATTTTCTCTCTCCTCTATTCCTTCAACTCTGCTTGGATACGCCTCATTAATTCCTTGTGCGCTTGATAGTCTATTTCCTCGTAACGCAATTCCGGTTTAACGAATGGGTTTATGTTAAGCGCGTCTCGGTGAACCTCCCGAAGCAGTTCACGCAGGCGGGCGAGGTCGGAGGACTGATTGGCAACAGTTTGATTGGCAACGTCTTTGCGGATATACTCGTGACTGACAATGCCGTTTTCCTTATCGGTAATTTCATCAGCACACCAGGTTATCTCGTCACCAACGTCTTGCAGGTAGATTATCTTTGGATATTTGTCACTCATTTTTCAACGCCTCCTGTGCTATCTTTTTCATAGCATCAATTTGTGATTGATGTTTCCACAATCCTGTTGCAATCGGGTCATTGCTGAATTTCGCAATCCTTTCCAGCGCCTCCCGCAACTTCACATTCTCGGCGCGGAGGGAATCAATCTCATCGTCTGGATTCGGATACTTCGAGTACACCGTGTAAGTACATTTCAATTCACTCATATCATTCTCCTCTCAATTATCATACAACTTTTGCACACTGATTTCAAGTGGCAATTATCTAAATTGGCTGGTTGACTTCTCCAGTTCACCAAACGCCGGGAATCCTGGTTTTTTGACAAGCGTTATCATCCTGGCATCCCCGTCACCTTCTCGCAACTTGTCGAATAAAAGGGTAATCAGGTTAGGATTCTTGTTGTCCTTCATCATCACGGCTATTGTGTCAACGTCATAACTAATTTGCCCGGATCCTGATAATGTGGCCATGCCAGACCCGCCGCCTATTCCCTGCTTATTCATGGAATGTATTGTCAAACAGGCTAGGTTCAGGTCTTTGGCTATGTCGTGTAATGACGACCCGATATAGGCTAATCTTTCGTGATCGTCCTTTCCATAGCGGTCCTTCAGGAGCCTTAAATAATCGACAATGAAAAATTCTATACCGTTTAGCGTTTTTCTCTTTACCAAATCAGCTCTCATTGAGGCGGTTGTCCATTGAGTAGAATCCGAAAAGTAAACGGGTAGATGTTCAAGCCTTCCTATCGCAGCGTTTATTTTTGTTTGCTCATGATCCTCTAGCCTGCCTGATTTCATGCTTGACACTTGCACACTACTTTCAACCGATAATGTCCGGCGCAGCGTCTGGTGACTTGACATTTCCATTTCGTAAATAACGCCCGGATGGTCAAATTTTGCCATTGAGAAGCCAATCTGCATAGCCAGTAAAGACTTTCCTAATCCCGGCTCGCCTGATAGTAAAAACACCTCACCTTTTTGCAATCCCCCAGCAATCTTGTCAAGCCCTGGTATACCAGTTGCCAATCCGTAAATATCCTTCGGGTCGGCAATCCTTACCTGTATATCATCATATAAAGTTGATAATATCTCTGAAACGGGTTTGCTCTCTTTGTCCGGTGAAGCGTTAGTTACCATTCTCGTAACAAATCCCGGTATACTATCCTGTAAATCTTTACTTTCGTCAAATGCGCTTGTGGCAAGGTCACCTGACAGTTTTATGTAATCCCTCCGTCTTGCTTTGTCTTTGACAATGGATACATAAGAATCCCAATTCATACTAGACGGGGTAATATAGGTTGTGTTGGTTAAGAATGACGCGTCAACCTTCCCGACTAATTTCTGCATTACCGTGAGATAGTCTATGTCATGGTGCTCAATGGATAACTCTTGAAACGCTATCCAGGTTGCTTTTGTATCCCCAAAATAGAAGTCATCGGCGGACAAATCAATCTCGCGAAAACATGACGGGTTGACTAAAACGGATCCGATTACCGCCATTTCGGCTTCTTTACTGCAAGGAAGTTGATTCATTTATAATCCTTTTCCCGATCCACTCTGCTATTTGTGGCACTACTGCATTGCCCATTTGTTTTACTCTACGTTTGTCCAATTCAATGGGTATCCCATTATCCATTCGTATAATTGGGGGTTGGGTATTCCCCCATATTTGTTTTGAACAATCCAACCTATGCCGTGATAATGATCTCCAGGACTCTTTGAAGTCATATACTTCTCTTCCCAAACCGTTGGGGTAGGCCACAATGTAGATTCTTTCCCTTCTGTGCGGTGCGCCAAATTTTTGCGCCGGTAGCACTTGCCATTCTGCATCAAACCCGATTGTGGCCAAATCTCCAAGTATGTTTCCAAAGAATTTTCCATTGTCGCTTGAGAGTAACCCAAATACATTTTCTGCCACAACCCACTTTGGGTTAATTTCGCAAATGATTCTGAAAAATTCCGACCAAAGCGTCGATCTCTTTCCGTTAAGCCCAAGTCTATCCCCTGCAAGACTGACATCCTGGCATGGGAATCCCCCACAAATAACGTCAACTGGTTCAAGGTTGTGTTTTCCAACTTCTCTGACATCTTTATACCTCTTTACTAATGGCCAATGTTTTTCTAATACCTTATTGCAGGCATCATCAATTTCGACTTGCCAGGAGCATTCCATTCCTGCCCTCTCAAAGCCCAAGTCGAACCCGCCAATCCCCGAAAATAAGCTGCCAAATTTCATACTCCTCCTAAATCATAACCACATTGCCGTCAGGGTCTTTGTACATTCTTTTGGGAGCGGACTCTTTAGGTATTGCCGTTGTCCAGGTAGGTAACGCCGTCCTCAAACTAGACAACGCCTTTTTAATATTCGTTATCTTTTTATCTTTTATCCATAAAGCAGCGGACATTACTTTATCCGCACCGTATGTATCCCTGAATTCAATAATCTCATAGCCTTGATCGTTGCTTGCTAATGATTTTAGACCTGACTTTTCTAGGAATTCACCAACAAATGCTATGTTATCAGTAGGTTGCGCGTTATTCTTAGTCTTTTCTTTATCTATATCTTTATCTATATCTGCATCACGAACCGTTGCACTATCGTTACGCTCTCGTTTCACTTTCGTATCAGTTTCGTAATATTCTCGTTTCTGTTGCGTTTCACGATAGCGCATTGACCGTTCGTTTGTATCCATTGCGGATTGTCGGTCATGCCAGTTTGTTATTGAGTAAACGCCGTCCCGATATGTAAGCAATCCGGGCGATACCAACTCTTCTAATTCTTTGATAAGTTGGTCCTCTGGAATACGGAATACATAAAGCATGTGTTCAATCGGTGGGAGTTCTCCGTCCTTGTCATAATCCCCTGCAAGGCACAAACATTCATACCATCGAAGTCTAGCACCTGGCGACCTCATCATTATTTTTGGGTCATAGATAGTTTCGTGAAACAACTTTAGCCAATACTTACTCGCCATGTTTACTCCCTGTGTAACAAAAATCCGTCCTCATACCTTTTGCCTATCCTGTCAGAGAGTGGGCGGTGATATAAGAACGGATATTTGTCGGCAAAATAAAACGCCTCAACTCTCTGACTTACTCATTATACACCACAACCACCGCAAACTACAACTACGTATTTAAGGCAATCGGTCATTTACGCCTGCTCGCACGCTTCGATGTATTGCAGACATGAATCGCATATTCCGTCATTCAGATCGTCCGCGTGAAACTTGTCGTGGCATTTGTCGCACGTGGTATATTTTGGAATACCAGGCGGGTTCAATCTGCTATCCATGAAGTCAACTGATTCCATCGTTAATCCTCTTTTCTGGATCCAAAACGAACGCGGCAACCCATCTGCCAGTACCTTTACCTTGTTGTCGATCCTCAATTGCAAGCCAGCGAATATCTTTTAGGTTGCGAATTTCAGCGCCTTGTTCAATCAGCATGTGGATCCATTTGTCAATTGGGTAAAGCAACACAACTTTTTTACCTTTTTGGAATTCCTTAATTGATTTTCTAGCCCATGCTGTAGGACCATATTTTTTACCATCAACTTCAATTGCTCCGAATGGTGGGTTGACATAATTTGAGGATCCCCACTCCGCCACTAATCCGTCAAAGTCATCAGGTTTTGGGAATGGGCAAGGGTCAAATGTAAACGCGAATTCTTGATCTAACTCCTCATAAACATCATCAGGAATAAGCCAGTAGTGTTTGCCGTCTTTAGCGCCTTCTGTAAATGTCACTTGAAAAACTCCTCTACTGGATTTTCTTCTTCCGACCCTTGTAAATACTCGAATGTTTCCAAGAGAAAATGAAGCATCTTGTTTTTATCCTCACTTCGTAAGGTCATAGGATTTTCAGTTTCATCAACTAAGAATTCATATATTGACAACGCCCTATCGTGAACAGCGTCAGGACTATTGCAATTTGATTCCAAGTGTATTTCAGATCCACATATTGTACAATCACTCATCGTTATCTCCTCTGTAACTCCCGGCTTTAATTCCCCGTATTAGCCGGGAGATTGAAACGGTTATTTGATCGCGTTCTCGAATGTTTCCATAATCCCTTCAGCGGGGATCTTGCCAGCCTTGAACATCTCTTCGATTGCCTTTGCAGCGTCGGATGTGCTCAAACCTTTAGCGTTGGCAACCATCTTGACCACCTCGGCGGATAACCGCTTGTATTTCTTGTCCTGGTCGATTTCCTTGACAGTGGCGGGTAAACTCGATTGGTCTATCGGGGTTACGTCTACAATTTCTTCGTGGGTTGATTGTCCCATTTCTTCTGTGGTGTATAAGCCGGATAGTTCTTGTGGGAACGCCTTGCGGAGTGCTAAACTTTCAGCACACTTTGCAATCATAATATCAGGCATTTTATTCCACATGTGCATCAGTTCACCGTCTTTTTTGCGCTGTGCATAAGCCTCAAACCTGGCAACTGCCCATAACGGTTCTTTGAAGTCGGACCGCAACACACCAACTTTAGCGGCGGCGGGGGATTCTGATTCTAACCAGACTTCTTTCCATGCGCCGTCTTTACCACACCAGTATGGTCCTAATTGACCCGCGTATTTCTCGGAGCGTTCGGCAACCAACCGGAAGCCGTCAATGGATACCTGTACCACCATTTTTTCAATATAGGCGTTGGTATCCTTGTCCCACTCTTTGCGCTTGATTGCATAAATCTGGCGGGCAAACGGGTCAAGTCCAGTCCGCTGTGATTGTTGGATGAATAATTGCAATTCATCATCCGTTGCACCTTTTGCTATGGTGCGCTTGATTAGGTCAATCTGTTCGCGTCCGAATTCCATTGTTACGATTTCATTCATTGTTTCATCTCCTCTAAATTGGTAATTCTGGTGTGTCAAGTGACACAATAACTTTTAGCGAATCCCAATATGCCTGCGGGATGTCAGCGCGTTCGATCTCCGCGCCGCACCTTCGGCAAAAGTAGAATATCCCTCCGCCGTGATAGCATATCTCGCCTGACGCACCGTCAAAGTATTCCGTTGGTTCAACATAGTCAGCGCATATCAGGTCTACAGGGTGCTTGCATCGGATGTAAAACATCATTCACCGTCCTCTACATTTATGCCGTTCAACTTGACATACATCATGTGGGCTTTGAGGTCAGCCTGCTTGCACAGCTCCTCAAATTCTTCCATGGCGTTATACATTCCGCGTTCCACCCACATGTCAACCGACTGGCAGTAGATTTTCCACAGTCTGTCAGCTCTAGCCCTCGCGTGGATGTATACAACCTCCATAAGGGAGCGTTTCTTCGGCTTCAGGTCAGCCCAGGTGTACGTGCGGTCGCGGTCAGAACAGCCTACGCAGGTCATAATTCCCTCACATATCCGTCAATGGTAGATATTTTGGTTATAAATTCAGCCCGCGCGGCATCGCACACCTTCTGGTATTCAGCCCACGCGGCATCGCACACCTTCTCGTATTCAGCCCGCGCGGGAGCGCACACCTTCTGGTATTCAGCCCACGCGGCATCGCACACCTTCTGGTATTCAGCCCACGCGGCATCGCACACCTTCTCGTATTCAGCCCGCGCGGGAGCGCACACCTTCTCGTATTCAGCCCGCGCGGGAGCGACACGTTTCAACAATTTATCGCACCTTGTTTTTACCGCATCCTCGTCTGCCCATCCCGGAAGCGTTGACTCTTCGTCAAAGCGAAAACTACCAATCTTCCATGTAGGAATTTCAACCCTTACGAAGTTGCGGACAAAATGATCTGTATTGTCCTTGATTCCCGCGCGTCTTAGTATCTCTGAATGAGAAACATTGCCATCTGCATCAGGCTCGCAAAACAAGTATCTTCCGTCTTTCGTTACGATAACGCCAAATCCTTCACACATTATTTTCTCCTCTCAATTATCGCGGATATAACACATGCCAGTAGTATCAGAACGTAGCCTAATACGATTGCGCCCATCACTCCCGTCCGTTGTCGTGTCCGACTATTTCAATGTCACCGTCATTGTGGATAAGTTTGGCGTGCATTGTATCCAGTCGGTCATACATCTCTAATCCGCTGGAGGGTATCTTGCCGATGATTTTCACCTTCAGCGTTTCAACTCCCTGCCGTAAGACTTCTGACATGCTTACGTGTAGGATAGAGGACAGTTCCTCCATGTCAGACCTTGTTTCATTGTCGTGCGCGAATAAGAATCTATTTTCTTTCGTCATATTACTCCTCTCTTTGTATACTATCATTATAGCGATAGTTATATAAAAGTCAATACCCCAATTCCCACCAGTTTCCACTATCCCCCGCCGTGTTCTCGGAATGCTATGCGCTATCATAGAGGATTGAAAATTTGCCCTGTAGAATCAACGGAATAGCATAATGTGGTGTTATATACCTAAAATATCGGTCATATAACCTATAATGTAGGTGGTAGCTCCCGCGTGCATAGACGATTGTAAAGTATTTGTGAATTATTGTTAAGTTTTACTGATTTATTGTAAAGTTTGTTTCATTATGTTATCAATAATGATAACAAAGTACAATGGATTATCAATTATCGTATTGAAATGATACTAAGGTATAAAATATTGATCGTTATTGTCATGTCTTGAAAACTCAATTTTTAATACACGATACCAACATCATGTAAGATTTTTGCCATTTTTAATACATGACGAACTGATCGGGATTACCGAATAGTTGAGCAACTGACAAAGGATATTTGACGGTTGAAATGTCGGAATCTCATTCCGAGTTTTTAATAGTTATTAAAATAATCCAAATTATTATAATCAGGATTATTATAATTCTCGTAAACCGTCTTATTTGCGAGAATTAGACGATTCGGGAACGCGTCATTTTAAGCGACAAACTGACGGGTTCCCACATTTATCATACATAGATCCGCGTCAACCCTCACATTTATCAAAGGAAACTTTTGCTGAAAGTGTACGTCAGTGACGGAAAATGTGTGACATTTGCGGTACAAATATGCAGTTGGATTGCACAAGCTCCGCGAATTGACAAGTTTGTGCGCTGGAAACAAACTCCCCTCAACAAGACGCTATGCGACTCATCAGGGGAGGTTGCGGTAGCCAGTGGCCACCCATGCAGCATTAAGGCAACTGCCCGCCGGAAGCATGTGGTCAGGTCGCTAAACTTGGCAATGGAATTGCGGTCAATGACCTCCCCTACCATACGTCTTAGTGACGCGTTCCCCTCACTGCACATACTAATTGCTCCGGTGGGGAATTGCACCCTCTGATTTACCTTATCAAGATCTACGCCTATTACGCTCGGAGCATCTCGTTCTAACACGGATGACATTTGAGCACTAAGGCTTCATCCGTTTACTAATTCATGCGTCAGGATTTGAACCTGAAACCGTTATAGACTGGTCGTTTGGTTTACTTCTTGCGTTTACCCATCATTGAGAGGATCTTGACCAATTTCCCTACAATCAATCCTGAAAACGTACCTCCGCCAGCCACGATACAAAGTCTTTACGAGTACCGTTTTTCAGGGTGTAGATGGTGGGTTCGCTCCCTCCTCTAGGGTATTCACCGCGTGTCTCACCACGCCGCGCATGAAATGTTAAAGAGCATACTTAGCATTCACTAATATTATTGCACGACATTTTTCATTTGTCAAGTAGCTGCGGAGCGCCGCCCGTTAGGGATACAGCGCTCCATTTTGCCGGGCTTTGCCGGAGCGTGCAACTGGGAGCTACCCAGGTGGTGCATGTTTATTATACCGCTGGAACTCCCATTCTCTTATACAATCCCCAGGGAGTAGACGGGTCAAGGTCAAATGGATGCCCGCCCCTTACGATTGTCGCGCCTGTGCTGTGCTGTTCAGCCCCCCGGGTGCGTTGCCCGACATAGGCCATTCTTTCTTCGTCACAGCACATTCCCATTTGGATAGCCCAGAATTGATTGGATGGATCACGCGCCCTCAAATATCTGTGTGAATGCCCCATGAGGACGTGACATAGTTTTTTACTCGCGATCTGGATTGCTGCGGACTTACTCGCACTCACGGGATGCTCGATACTATAATCACCCTTTTCAGTGTGCAAGGTTGAAAAATAATACGGCGCTATCCTGTATTTCGGATTATCGCCAACTGTAAACTGCTTCAGTTGATCTGCAAACATGGGGGAATTCAGCGCGGACAGTAACCGCCCATCATGGTTGCCTATGACATAGACAATATCATCAAAGGCAGTAGACAGGTTGGTGAGCGCGTCCTTTGCTACCCTAACTTCACCCCCCACATCATCATCATGGTTAGGCTCAAATTGTTCAATGGTATTCAGGTATTCTTGTTGTAGTTTTGCGGGGAGTTTAGGTAGTAAGTCCATCAGCGCGGCGTGTGCTTTGTCGGATATGTCCCCTTGATTCTCCGACTTCCAATTAGCCTCCCAATGACTTATGGAATTGAAATGCAGCGCGTCCCCTGCGATATTACACTGCGTTATGCCCCACGACATTGCCAACTCAATACACCTGTTTACGAAGTCCGCGTTATGGAACGGGACTTCCAAATCAGGTATCACCAGGCAGTCGCCTGATTGTTCTAACGGTTTGTCGTATTTCGGGTAGGGGGATTCAAGAATAGGGGTAAAAGCGTATGAAGTACCTTTGTTGCCTGTTATGTCTCTGTAATGTGTCCTTGCTGCTTCACCGCCAACGCCAAACTCTTTTCCAATTTCATCATATATCAGGGTGGTATTTTCAACTAGATTTATTAACTTCGCGTTATCCTCATCGCTCCATATCTTTTTTCGTCTCAATTTCCACTCCTCACAAATATGCCCCGCTCACGGGGCAAGCATAGTAATATAATACAACAAATATTGTCCGATTGCAACAAGCAATTATCTCTTCGCCTTGATTAGAAACAATGGCCAGATAATTTCAAGGTTGTCCCTCACAATTTCCAGTATCCTGGCGGTCTTCTGCTCTTCGCTCAACTACTCGCCATCCTCTATAAAGTGTTCGTAATCTATGGCTTTGTCATTCATGTATGCTGTGATGGATGTATAAATTTTGTTGCCAATTTCGAGCGGGTTACTCATGTTACACCATCCTTTATTACGATCCTTTCATAAACAACGCGGTCACAAACGCGCCTATTGCAACAAGGCTATTTGTGAGTGACCAGGTATTTACCTTCTTTTCCAGGCTATCAATCTTTTCATCATGGCGGGTCAGGGTAGACAAGTTTGCTTGCAAGTTGGTATCGTGTTCTTTAATCCACGCTTCCCACTTGTCGATAACCTTCAGCACGGTCTCGCGATCCTCACACTGTGATTCTGCAATCTCTTCCAGTTTGGCGGCGGTTGCTTTGCGGTCATTCCAGTACAAGACGTAAAAATCCCTCATATTGGTGGGTACTTCTGGATTGCTAAAATCATTCGGTGAAGATGCCATGTTTAACTCCTAGTGTAGATCGGGGTGATGTTGCCAAAGTTTTGCCAGCTTTTCCGCGTCCGTCAATACAACGGGTACGGGGATAACTTCGTCTTCAGGGGTGATGCCTGGCTTCAGCAGTGCTTGGAGATTGAATACGCGGTTGAGATCGATGTATTTATTTCCAGTCGAGTTACCGTAAAGGATACCATCACCCGTACTGGAATACTGCCATAACGCGGCTTCAGCCCATGCACCTGTTATCGGTGATGGGTAGTTGGTGTAGTGTGCAACCCACAGCGGACATTCTAAAAAGTTTCGGAATATGTAGCGATTGAGATAATCCTTTTGTCTGCATAGCCCTGAATTGAGGTACATTACCGGATTATGCCCGGTTTCCAGTTTATAGGTATTCACCCACGACAAGGCTTCTTTCAAGGCTTGCCCGTACATACTGTCAAGGCGTGGCCAGCCATTGGCGGAGTTATCCTCTAAATCCAATACCCCGCGCATGTTGCCCCATGAGCCAACAGTATCCAGAAACTTCTTGCATTGATCTGCGCCATTGCCCCTGTAATCAAAGTAGTGGTACGCGCCTGAATAATCAAGGGTGCAATTCTGCCTGTTAGTGCCGTATTTGGAATCAACCGACAAGCCGAAGTTTGAACGCATATACACACCAATCACGCCAGCCGCTTTAGCTTTGTCGAAATTGAAGTTGCCATTCCACGCTGAAATGTCTATAATCATTCGCTACTCCATATCATCACTTGACCGCCAAGTAAATATTCGATAACCAGTATCGGCTCGGTATAGGTTACATTGTCGTAGGATGCAACTGTGCGCTGTGAACCAGACGACCCGGCGTTTTCGTGAATCAGCACAGCCATTGTGTTACCGCTAGCCCACCCTGCGCGGTTTAGTATTTCCTGAACAGCCGTTGTAATATTCCATGTGTACTCAGTCCCGGCGGTCTGCGCTGCCACGTTGTTGTCATCGGTGTATGCTGCTGACATGGTTCGTGAGTTTAGCGTAGCCCAGGTGGACGGTGCGCTCGGGTTATCTGCTGCCTCACACCCGAACCTCAACTTACACGTTGCACCTGACCTGGTATTGTTAGCAATAAGTTTTATAGTCGCTGTTAGAACGGTCGTGTTTTTCAGAATAGGAACGACAAAAGGGATCCATGCCTTACACGGGTCGTCTGAAATCTTACCAAGTTCCAATACCGTGCCTGCAATATCGAATACAGAACCGGATGCCCGTCCGTAGCAATCGTTTGTTGTTGTCGATAAGGTTGAAGTCGCCATTATACGTCCACCGTGTTCAATATCTGAACGAATATGTCTTTTATGTCGGTGTGAGGGGATGAATCAAACTGAATGTAGACAAACTTCCCCGCCGGAATAGTTGCGTCTGTGAACGCGCTTGTTTTAGTCAGCGCACCTGCTGTTGTATCCAGCGCGTTTACCAGCGTGGCATTGGCTAGACTGGCAGTGAAAATATCATCTGCAAACTTTAGATCGGCTGCGAGTTCAGCGCCAGCGGTTGCCGTATTTAGCCTAACAATTATCGATGTGATTGTGATTGCGGCGGTTGTATATCCAATCGGAAGTTGCGCTCGCTGTGCGTAAACAGCCTGGGGATTGGAGATTGTGGCTTCCCACTTTTTAGTCAATGACCCGAGTAGTGTTTTTGTCTCCGCCAGCGTTTTAGCCGTCAATCCATCCGAGCCGTCACCAACCATGAACCCGTTTGCGGCTAGTCCAGCGAATTTATGCTCCGCGTTCCAATGCCCCGGTTGAATGTCATAGTTGGGGTCGTCCGCTATGATGCTTACTTTTGCGTGTGTTATTCCTGCCATATTTGCTCCTTACCACCAATGCGATTTTGATACAAATTTTTTCTCTCGGATGCTTGCAAATGCGCCGTACGTTGTCTGCCCGCCCGGTGGTTCCGGCGCTGAAACAACACACGCCATTGACAGATCCGCCGCTGTTTTATGCGCCCTGAAATAATTGTCTAAATAAGTCATTGCACCGCCATCCCCGGTAATGCCAGTAATAGCCCCCGTTCCGCCGTCGGCACAAGTTGCAATGCCAACTACTAAACCATCAATAACAGTATCAACATTAATAGTTAATGAGCCACTGGCGTGAGAATTTGCTTCACTATCCATTACGGTCGCAGTAACGTTTACATAAACAAATCTGGTAGCCTGCGAGATTACGCACGCAACAGTTCCAGTAGTTGGTCTTTCCTTGATACTAATGGACACGCCATTAGAGCAGATTTGGCTCATGGCAACTCCGCCCAAAGTCGGGTTTGTTGTTCCTGCTACCAGAGCCACAACCAACCTACAACTACTTGGTATTGTTAGGTCTCCACTTGATGCCTTCAGTTCGCTGGTAAATGAAATTGCCATTTATATGTTTTCTCGCCTTCGTACAATCCTGTGTATCTGAATAGGCTTCTTGTCATTACCTTTTTTGTCAGTTCCGCGTTTGCCAATCTGAGCGCTTGCACCATTTGGAACCGTGTAAATTGGGCTTAGATCACCGTCAATCTTTTTACCCTTTGTGATTGGTATCAAGTGCTGCTGCGAACCATGATCACCTGGTAAAGACGGTCTTGCTGGCACCCAAACAGGACGGTTTTTTGTAACTCCCTGTTTTACCGCGTTTTTAGGTGCAGTGGGTGGCTTTGCGACTGGTTTAGGTGAAACTGGTTTTATCAATACTGGTTTAGGCATATTCACCTCTCTATGGTTTTGTAAAGGTAAGTTGAGCGCCGCAATTAAGAACGCCAGTACCAGAACCTGAGTTAGATACTTCAATTTCGTCTCCTGTTGCTACATCATCCTGCGCGGTATCTATCACGGGTTGAGTTGTTGCATCCCTGCTGGATGTTTCACTGGCTTCTATGGTTATATTTGTAGACAACAAGCTCGTGCCGTTCTTCTTTACCAATATCGTTACATTGCCACTGGATGAACCGTCAGAACACAAGCCAACCGCGCTTGTCAGCACCCACCCATTACATGTTTCTGGTATCCAGTCATAACCCACATCGGCGGTTGTCAAAGAATCCGCGCCGTTCATAAATATCGTTACGGTCTTTGCCGCAATCTCTTTTACATCCGCTGCTAAAATTTCACTGTCTGTTTGTATCGCCATATTTACCTCAAAAGTAGTTCGTAATCAAACGTCAGGTCATTTTCGCCTGCGCTGTTATCCTCTGCCTGCGAGAAGTGACTGAACAACGTGCCTGAATCAGCCGCCGCCGTAGCGCCGTTGCCAAATATGCCACCCTCTTTGATGTTGAATGTACTTTGCGCGGCGGTGTAAAACACACTCACTACCACGCTTGTGCTTGACCTCGCAATAGACGTGAATGCTTTACGCGCTGTCTCAGTCCCTAATTGTGTATCGCCAGCAGCGGGCGCGGTTGTGTTGGTTCCAATAGCATGATAGTTCAATCCTGTTCTAGTCTCACCAACAAGGAAATCCGCTACCAGTACCTTCCCGGCTGTCACGACCAGGTTATCGACAATATTCTCATGCACACAGAATCCGGCGTGTTTTGCAAACTCAACCGCTTCTTGCAGTGTCATTCCGGTGCTCATAAGATAGGGAATGACCCCTGCTCGGAATGCCCTTACAGTTGAACGCCCCTTGAATTTCATTTTATCCATATCTAGCCCCATTTCGCGTATCCCCATTTACAACCATCATCCCACTGGTAAGCCCCGGTGTGGGTAGTGACGGTATTGACATCCTCGAATAATTCCAATTCTTCTGAATCTGTGAGCAGCACGTCAGTAACTTCATCCTCGCGGTACGGCATCCCTGGATTAGAAGCGCGTTTCAATGCCAGTAAAACATCCACCAAATCAGGATTGTATTTCCCGGCTTCTACAAACACTTCAACCGCTCCGGCTATTCCTATATTAGTCGTCACCTTTTGTATCAAATAGGATGTGTCGATAATCAGCGCGTCATTTTTCATTCCAACGGTCATACCAGCGCGGAGCCGTCTCTTTTGGCAGTACCATGAATACGATTGTCTGCCTAACGCGGATTCGATCAACAATTGACTGCCTTTCAACCTGGCAACTGTTTTGTCAACAATGGAGCTGTCTGTGTAAACGTAGTAAATCTCTCGCCCGTAAAGGTCAATAGATGGTTGATTCCTTGCCCGCGTCCTCAATGGAATTTCATATTGTCCGGTCAATTTCACGGCGTTGGTCAATGCTGGCCACACTGCTGTTTGTTCGATTACCGCTTCCTGATAGTAGTAAAGCACATCATCAGCGCCCGAGAGTTCACCGATATAACCAACCTTCACCGTCATGGGTGTCCAAACAGGTGTACCCTCTGTCCCGTCATTCCGCCATATCAGCACGGATGTTTCACCGTCCGGTGCTTGATATTTGAAGGGTAATAGAATCCGGCTGCTCTTGCCAGTTCCGGGGAGGTATATTGTTTCGTCAGCGGAGCGGTAATTACCACCAACAACTTCAACCACATTGAATGTACCTGAACCGTCGTCTGTCTTTACCAGTCCATAATAGGGGAACGTGGTAGACAAGTTGGGTGTGTCAGAGAAACTATAAGGCGCGGCGCTATCCTCTGATTTGAAATAGTGCAACTTCTTGTCGTAATCCACGTACCAATCAGCGCCCGTCAACCCACAGATGAAATCAAGCGCGTCCTTCAGCGTCTTACGGCTAAATTGAATATTGGTTAGTGTGGATAATGCGGTTACATACGTTGTCGTGTTTATCTCTGAAAGGTAATCCGTGAACAGGTCATTGATGATATAGGCATCTGTTTTATCGGTGTACCTTGTCGCCTGCACAACAACGGTTTCAAGCAGTTTGGAGTAATCGACACACGAGATAGTGTAATCCAGGTCATAAGTCAAGGCGGATTCCGTTGGAACGACCTGAGTGATCAACCCCGCGAATATCCGCTGTTCGTTGTCTGTGATAATAACTTCCTGCCAGTTCTGAATTGTTACCGTGTTCGGGACATTGAATAACTGGATGGTGCAAACGTCATACTGTCTGGTCAGGATGCTTTGAATAATGGTCTGTGCTATTTCCAGGTCAAGGTAGTTTTTCATCTCAACCGCGTTTATCGTTAGGCTTAGGAATACAAGCTCATTCGGATAAACGTAAGGCGATTCTTCGGTCTGAAAAGCCGTTGGTTGAAATACATCAGCCTGAAATGGAAGGGTTGCGGTCATTATTGTGGCAAGCCCCCTTGCTGCTTCACCTTTTGCCCCGCCCAACGCAGGAATTCATCCGGGTTAGTTATTCCATTAGCCACAAATGTGTAACTATTGCCGCCCCCGCCCTCGCCGCCTTTTTCAGAAGCACCAACGCGAGATGAAGGAGTAACGCTATACTTTTCACCTGAAGACAATCCAACTAAGAAGTTGTCGTGCGTAAACCCAGCAGGTACAATACCTGAACCACCAGCGGCTTGTGTTTCGTTGGTATTAACGTCCGCGCTACCACCACCGCCGCTATTCACGTAAACGGTTGTAATGGTTATCGTATGATCTGTGGGAATATCGTTAATTGCATCAGCTACTAATCCGGCTTCTGTTATTACCGATTGCATTTCCTCAACTGCGGTCTCTGAATAAATACCCCACTCAACGCCCTTTTGTAATAAAAACTCCGCTTCTTCTTGAGTTAATCCGTCTGCTGCCAATAATTGTTGTGCATAACTCAATACAATGCGTCTGGTTGCCAGTTCGTGAGCGTCAGCATTTTCACCCGCTTTTTGGGCGTTTATATCCAACTTTGCGTCAATATCGCGTATCTGTTGGCTTTCCTCTGTGTACCCGAGACGCTTTAACCGCGCCCGCTCTTCCATGAGAGTGAGAAGTTCAGCGTTATTCGCTTCGACATTTGTTTGATAGGAGTTTTCGGCGGTTGTCAGGGACGATGTAATTGAGATCATGTCCTGAAAAGCAATTGCAGCCTTCGCTGTTTCTAGTGCCAATTCTTTATTCTCAAAGGCAGTTCTTTTAGCCGCGTCCTTTGCCTTCATCAATTCTTCTGCATAATCCGTTACCAAAGGCGTGCCGCGAAGCATACGGTTGATAAAATCAGCGGCGCTTCTTGATGCGGTTTGATCGGCTTCTGCAAAGTCGGTTGTTAGTTGAATTAGTGCGGTTAGTTTTTCTGTTAGTCCTGGTCCAACTCTATATACAAACGCTTGCCAGGTATCATTAAGATTATCTTGTGCAATTTCTAGATCACGCGCCTGCTGTAATTGTTCATCACCTAAAATAAGATACTCATTGATTGCGTTTGCCTGGTCTCGAATTGCGCCGCTGCCCTGTCTTAATATTTCGGCATAATCAGCACCCTCGCGTCCGAGGTTTTTAGTTAGGTATAGTTGTCTTTCCGTGCCTGAATTGAGTGCCAGGTATTCGTCTGACATCTGGGCAAGCATGTTGATATTCAATGACTTGCCCTGTGCTGCGAGGGTCTTTTGAACCATTGTCAATTTTTCAGATGATATTTTGTAATCATCTGTTAACTGAATGACGCGGCTCATTTCTTCCGAACTCTCGCCAGTAATATCCCTTAGCGTTCTTACCTGGTCGGCATACTTGACAAAGGTTTCAATGGTCGCCTTGTAAATATCATTAGCGCCCTGCCATACCTTACTTCCAATTTCAATGGCGGAATTAAGCTCAGTAAAACGCATGGTAGCGCTTTTGGTCGCCTGCCCGGTCTTATCCTCTGCTTCAATGTCATAAACTACTTTACGATTTGCCATTGGTCTCTCTCAACTCTTTTATGTCACGCCATATTGCCGCGTAGTGCGGGTAGTTTTTCCTGAATTCGGCGTCTGTTTTTCCACCGACTAAAACATAGTCAACCCTTGCTTTTACGGCATCGTAGGTGTTCAAACAGGCGGTCATTTTTCGCAGTAACCCGGCTTCCATGTCCATTACCGGAAATGTCAATCCAAAGTTTTTCCACTGCCAGGCTAATTTCAATTCCCTCGGAGCGTCCTTGCGTTCGGTTTTCTTGCGTTCGCTCTCTGCAAACTCCGCCGCCGCAAGGATCAGTCGTTTGGGATTACACTCGCCTCTTGATATTCCTTGACAAGCTGCTCACCGATCAACGCAACAATACGGGGATCGAGCGCGGCAATCTGGTCATCGTTGTACATGGGTTTCTTCACCCATCCTATTTTGATCGCCGCTCTCAAATACTTCCCGTAAATTGTTTTTATTCCCCTACCCTCGGATTCATCTTTCACCAATGCCGCTTCAAACTTTTCAAGCATTCCCTGGGTAATGGTGTCGACCAGTTCAAACTCAACCTGCAAGGTCTTGTTTTCTAATTTCATAAGCCGCCTAAAGTAATGTAGAAAGTTCATTGACAACCAGTATCCGGGGATTCAAGGCTGCGGTTGCGTTGTATTTACAGCGGAATGTGCCGCGTACAATATCGCCGCCCTCCACATCCTCTAAGCCGTCAAAGGATTCCCATTTACCGGGCATATCAACAATGACTGTCTTTTTGGAGTACACAGTGCCGGGGGTTGTCACTGAAGCGCCGTTCAAGGTCAAACGCATTTTGCGCGCTGTCTGTGCTCTCCAGTATCCAATTTCAGCCTGAGCAACGGTGTCATAAGGTAAGCCAACGGTAAAGACCATTTCAGGACCGCCGCGAAGTAAAGCAGAATCGTAGTTCTTGCTGTTATTCGCGCCGTAGCGTTTCTTGATGCCCGTGTTGTATTTCAGGTTGAAATCGGTGAACACACCAGCAGTCGTTGCTCCCAAAGTACCACCAACTGCGTCAATTGCCAGTTGCGATTCCGGGAACATGAATTCACCCACACTCGGGATTGCTAAACTCGCGGTAAATGAATCGGCTATCCACTGTCTCACTTCGAAATTAGCAGACATCATTATCGCGTCCGAATCAGATCCACCGCTGCCTGAAATCTCGAAGTCTTTACAGTAGCCGTATGACCCTTTTTCAGCCAGTGAGTTGTCTCCACCCCGGAAGGTGTAAGTTTGCCTTACAACTTCGATGGTGATTGTTGGGGTTGCGGAGCCGTCTGTCAACGTTTCACTCACCACTAACTCAGCAGCCACGCCGCCAGTTGTTACCAGGTGATAGCCGTTATTCCCGGCAGCCACAGCTCCGGCAACTTTGATCAAATCGCCAGTTTTGATGAATGCCAGTCCGTTACCGGAATCGGTTATCTTTTTGGTCGATGCGACAAACGCAATAGTTGCGGCGGATATGACCATTGTTGCCGAGGTCATGGGTACGATGTAGTCATACAGGTAATCACTACCCGCGCCGTCTACTGTGCCAGTCTCAACCGCCCGGATTGCGCTACGAAGTATCCAGGGTAATTGTTCAGCGGTCAGTGGTGTTTGCGCCAGTGACAAACTTCCCAAGTTGTAGGGTAGTTTTGTCCTGTCATAGCCCACAAGGTTTTGTACCTGTTCGGGTACGAACTGGATCGGTGTTTCATCCTTGTAAGTGGCTTCGCCTCTCCAGGGGGCGGTACAAGCAACAGCAGTACCGGACGCGCCGCCGTTCTTTAGCTCTGCACCAATTTGTAAAAGCCGTAGATCTTTTATGCCTTCCATTTATGCCTCTTCCTTCTCAACAATTACTCGTTGATGTTTTGCTTGCGTTGGTGCAAGCTCGTAAAGTTCTGATTGGATTAGCGTTTCAAATAACACGCCCTCTTTTTCCAATTTCTCAACATCTGATTTGGTTAGGTCACGAGCGGGCCAGCCTGAAATGGAGCCGCCGAACCCTCCGCCCGTGTAGTTCAATACCACGTTATCTTTCATGCGAAATCACCTCCACTTAATGCTGCCCGTTCTGTTATGTCAACCGTAAATCGTTGCGTAAACCACATCGGCCCCGCGCCTTGAGAATCAAACACGCCCTGGGGATCGTCATTCGCGGACACTGATATTTTCAATACCCCACTGGAGTTATTCAGCATGGGGTATTTCTCCAGTTGATCGATCACTGAGGAACGCAACGTTACAAACGCTAACCAGGATGATGTATCATTTGCGAACCTCACGAACATATCCATGTAAATAGTCCACGTCCTGATTGAGGAGCGCGCTTGATTGACCGATTCACTTACCGGACCCGGAACTAAAACGATGAAGTTACCCACGCCTTTGTCAAATGGAGAATAATCCCCATGTGTGACGTGCGTTGGTAACGCCAGTGTTATACTCGCTGTTGCCGCTTCATTGACCAACGTTTCTTCTACGGTAAAACTCGCGGCGCTTCCACCTGTGGCAACCCTGTACACCCCGTTATTGGATACCGACCCGGTAATGGTGACGTTATCCCCGGCTGTGATGAATGCCAGTCCACCAGCGGAATCAGCTATCGTTTTTGTGGCCGCCGTGAAACTTATTGTTGACGCGGTATAACTATCCTTGAAGTCTGTTATGCCCTTCAGAATACCGATTAGTTTATCTTTTACGCTGATATAGCTCATGTGACATCAAACCCTTCACGCCTTGCTACCATGACTATTTCCTGCTCTAAGGCTTTTGGTAAAGCTTCTAACTCTTTTTCAGTAACTTCTCTGAAAAGTGGCCATCTGCCTTTGTGCATCCATGCCTGGCTTGTTCCGTATGCGTCACCCACTACGAACTGCGGGTACGCGTTCCCTTTGAACTTCGCAACGTTGCCCAGTGAATAACCCTTGTTGTTGCTAAGTTTTTCAAGCCGCCAGCTTCTGAATAAACGCCCGCTTCTGACGTACTTTTGCCCTGGTCTTTCGGACGGATATGCTTCCATGATTCTTTTGACGCGCTCCAGGATGGTACGCATTCTCCGCCGTCCGATTGCTGGCATTTCAGCGGACAGTTTTTCTAGTCCCTGTCTGACAAGTTCATCCCTCACACGGATGGATAACTTCACTCTTCCGATTCTCCCAGGCTGGTGTTAACTCCACCAAATCCCCTACGTGTAAACAAGGGACTGACTTCGTTACCGTCTTCGTCTGAATCTCTGCTCAAAATGCCTGAACTCGTGCCACCACTCCGGCTTACGCCCAGCGCCGCGAATCCTGCTATTTGCTCTTCGATCCATTCAGACATTTCACGCCTGATTGCCCTCATTGGTGATACGCCGCGTTCAATGGCTTTATCTGTGAAGAATCTACCAGTTGAATTAGCGGCTTGCACCAGGTCAGACACGGCTTCAGTGACAACCCCGTCAAGAGCGGCTTTTGCGTCCGCCTGTGTTACCGGGATGGTGAACCCTTCACCTGATAACGCGATATTCAATGACCCCGAGACAACATCTATAAACCGTTCCACTTGCGTAAGCGTAGGAACAGTCGTAGTGTCAAATGATCCGTTATTAGTGAAGCGCCTGACAAGAGCCGCAACCTCAGCAACAGAGCCGTATGAATTAGCTCCGATGGTCATTAGAGTGTCTCCACCCAAACGTCAACTGTGTCATCTGTATTAGCCTGAGCAACCACGATCTTGAGGAAATCTGAAATGGGGATGTGCTTATCCCCGCTGGTATCCACTACGCCCAAAACTGAGTGAGCATTGATGCGCGGTAAAAACAATCCGTCTGTGTTTTTGTCAGTCAAGGTGAGGATTGCAATACTCGGAACTTTCGGTGACGTGCCTTTGGTTGAGATCGTTACGTCCGTTGACGCTGGTTTATCTCCGTTGTATTTCACGTACACCGCGTAGATCAACCCGCGTATTTCAGTGGTTGAGTAAGCAGTTACGGTTGCGGAGCCATCAGCACCAACAGCCGCGCCGGAATTGATTGGTCCATATAGCATAGTTAGCCGCCTTTCTTGGCTTTTTTATCGGCGCGTGCTTGCACCATCTTGGCTGCCCATGCCGCTTTTTCTTCGGATGTCTTTTCAGCCTTTACCGTACCAATTTCAAGAAAGGGGTGTGCTTGCGCTTCTTTCTCAAAACCTTTAGGCACTTCACGGTATTCAGTCTTTACAAATTCAACCCCACTAAAGGCGGTGACTGACTTCCATCGATGGTCTTCTTTTACTCTCGCGTCCATAAGTTACTCCTTAAGGG
>Ga0209416_1000765_pt1 | contig 28363 bp, 27 predicted proteins | sample RifGroF1_FD_184001 | JGI IMG/M metagenome (GOLD analysis project Ga0209416, IMG submission 184001) | Groundwater microbial communities from Rifle, Colorado, USA - Groundwater F1 (SPAdes) (version 2) | ecosystem: Environmental > Aquatic > Deep subsurface > Groundwater | place: Rifle, Colorado...
ATTAACCAAGTTGTTTGATTTGAAAGAAACAAAAAGGTAGTTATGGCCAAACGCACAACAATACTGGTTTCAAAATCGTTTTATCAAATGGGGGTAGTGACCTTGGCGGCGAGCGTAGTGTGGATCCTAATTTCGATAGTGTTAGCCTGGCAAAAACCGAGTGATCTAAAAATTGATCCCGCTATCCTGGAACCCGTAAACCCGAAGATTGATAGAGCAATAATTGAGGATTTACAAAGTCGAGAGGCATTACCAGAAATTGATTGGGCGAGTATTTTGACTCAACCAGATTTAGTAGCAAGCGAGAGCGGTGGTACAGAATAATTTAGCGTGTTAGTATGAAGCTGTGAAGCTGTTAACAAAGAAGATTCCCACATTATTGGGATTGTTGTTGTTGGGAGTGGTGTTGGGGGGAATTGGATGGATTTTTAGCCGACAACAAAAAATTACAGAAAATACGGAGATCGTGCCAACCAGGGTCCGAATAACCAATCAGGCAGAGAATAAATTTAGCGTTTCCTGGATAACAACCAAAGAGACTGTGGGGTGGGTGGAATATGGAACGACTTCTAACGAGATGAAACAAATAGCAATGGATGACCGAGATAGCGGAACGGTCAAAAATGAGTACTTGACTCACCACGTGACGATTGCCCAATTACAGCCTGAGACCGAATATTTTTTCCGAATTATTTCGGGTAAGGAAAAAACTATTTTTGAAAACGAGGGGTTGCCCTACACTGTGACAACTGGGCCAATAATTGCCACAACTCCCAAAGCGGAGACTTTTTATGGAACAGTAACAGCTCCGGCAGGAGAAGTGGTAGTGGGGAGTTTGGTGTATGTGACCTTACCCGAGGCGGAAATGGCTTCAACTTTGGTAAAAGACGACGGTAGTTATACCATCACCTTGTCGACAATTAGGGCTAGTGGGGGAGAAACTTATGCAGAGTATGATTATTCGGCGAGTGTGGCTAGTTTACTGATAGATAATGGCAAGTTACAGTCGGAAGCTAGTGTGAGTTTGGTGAATGCAATGCCGGTTCCCCTAATTACACTCGGGGAGAATGCGGACTTTAGAGGGCAAGGGAATGAACCGAGTTTGGCCCAGGAGAGTACAGCGACAGAGGCGGCGGTTTTGGTGGTAGATCCATATGAAGACTATGAATATGAAGAGTATGAAGAGGAGGAAGAGTTGGAATTGCCTCCAACCCTGACGCCAACTCCTTCTCCCAGCAGTAGAGCGGTAACACAAACAACGGCAACGGCCGCTATCGTTAACCCGGCGGTAGAGGGAGAGGTGATTTTTACCAATCAGCCGGAGTTTCGGGGAACGGGAACTAAAGGCTTAACTTTATCAATTGCAGTCAATTCGGCTAGGTCATATAGCGACACAATTGTGGTCGAAAATGATGGGACATGGGCTTGGTCACCGCCAGGTGAGCTGGCGGAGGGAAATCATAAAATAACGGTGTCATATATCTCGGCAGGAGTAAGCAAGACAGTCCAGCGGAATTTTGTGATCGCAACGAGCGCGGGAGCAGGGGGAGGATTACAACCAGCGTTTGTAGCCAGCGGAGCGGCCAGTATTAAGCCAACGCCTAGAGAAGTGATGCCAGCGACTGCGAGCGGAGTACCAACAACAGGAGTAATTACTCCCACGCTCTTGACGGTTAGCTTAGGGTTTGTCATGATGGCACTGGGAGTATTGTTAGTTGTGTTTTAGTAGGATCTATTTATTATGCCCGATCAACCCATTACAGATCCTCAAGCCGCAGTTGACGCAGCGTTGGGCAAAACTGAACCAGTAACTCCGCCAGTTGTTCCTCCGGTGGTTCCGGTAACTCCTCCACCCCTAGGTACTCCGACAATACCAACTCCCCCTCTTTTACCATCCACACCAGCTCCGGTACCGCCGACAAATAATCCTCCGATAAAAATGAATGACGAGACACCGCTAGCGTTTGTGGCAAAACCAAAACCAGCGGTTGAAGTAGAGGCAAAAATTTCCGAAGCGCCACCGGCTGCTCCGCTTCCCCCGGTTACGCCAGCACCACCCAACGAGACTAAACCAGCCAAGTCGGGCAAGAAGAAAGTTCTGATGAGTATTATCGGAATATTTTTACTGCTGGCGGGACTTGGCGGAGGATACTATTTCTACAACAATTATTTTTCTCCAGAGGCAGTAAAAATTGCCAATATTCAAACCCAATACCCGACAAGAGCCGATTGTGAAGGAGCGTGTGATAACGGGAGACTTTTGCGATGGGATTCGAAGAATGACCGGTGTGAAGATAGTGGAAAACCGTGTACGGGGGAAGGAACAAATGAACAGTTGCATAGCACAGTAGTACCGTGTGGAACTACCAATAGTGTACAGTGTAGCGGGTGTGGGGGGTTCTGTATTTTGCCGGTCGATAAAACATGTAATCAGATGGCAATAGAGAAATGTGGAGAGTCACCTGTTTTCGGGGCAAGCTGTTCGACGACGAAGAGCTCTCAGTTTTTTAAAGAGTGTAATTGTGGTGGAACAAAATATTATTTTGATGCTGAAGGTGTTTGTAATGCACAAGATGCTCCTGCGGGGGTGACTGATCCAGCTTATTACAATACTTATGGTTTGTGCGCGGTAGCTAAAAATGGCTGTAGTGGTACTTCTAATGGTGAGAATGAAGTGGAAAGCTGTGATTTTAGTTGTTCAAGTTCGGGCTGTCAGTGTACTACCACAAGAAACGGCTGCCAAATTTACCACTGGAAGTGTGACCGAAATGACGATTTGGGTAGAGGATGTCAAGACGGAACTCCAAAAGTGGGACAAAGTGCAACATTTAATGCTAATTGTGGGTCAGAACAAATTGATGTCATGTGTCACGGGGATAGTGTGGCATTTAGAACAAAGGCACAGACGACGGCTTGCCGTCCTGGAGCTTCAACCACAACCACTGAATATTCCATGAGTTGTACTAGTTTAACCAAGAATGTAGCCTCCCCGATTGTCGGGAGCAAGATTACCTTTACCTGTGCGGGAGCCACGGTGCCGGCGGCGGGAGCAAGCTTACTCAAATATGATTTCCGCTATAACATTGATAGTGGAAGTTGGACGACATTAGCTAATAAAACCAGCACAACTGCAGAATTGACTGTTGCGGCCTGCGGAACTTACTCTGTACAGTGCCGAGCGTGTGTAACATACCAAGGAACAACTCAGTGTGACCCAATTTGGCAAGGAGCAACCCCATGACAAGTAATCACAAAAAAACACTACTGATTGGGTTGGGACTATTTGTGACGATTGTCGTGTCACTACTGACGGTTTATTGGGTGAGACGACCCACTCCCAAAACGGTAACGGTGGCTTCACCCAAACCAACAACAACAGCTTCGGCAGTACCAGTTCCAATTTTAGAAGTGGGGCAAGCCAAGTGTTCGACCACATTTGTGGTCGCGTGTGGATCGGCTAGTCCTTCTCCTTCGGGGTCGGTTTTTCCCTCCCCTTCGACTTCGGCATCTCCCCTACCTTCTACTTCCGGGGTTCCCTCGCCTTCACCCTCAACTCCACCGGAAGCAAGCTTGGATTGTGTCACCAAAGAAGTGTACGAAAATGATTCACGGAATCGAGCCGGATTTTATTATCTAGAAAAAAGAATTGCGGATGCTTCAACTTTGGTGTCCGGTACTACCGTCACGTATAACGTGATCGCCAAAAATAACGGAGGAGCGAGCGCGAGTGATGTTCAGATTAGTGATACCCTGTCAACGAATTTGAATTTTGTTGACTCGGATGCAGACTGCAATTACGAAAGTAGTACCCGAACACTCACTTGTACCTTGGGTAGTTTGAGTGCAGGAAGCCAGACCCAAAGAAGCTTCCGGGCCACACTGGTAGCCAATAGTACAACCTCGATTGCCAATACCGCTGAGGTCTTTTCGTCCAACGGACAAAGAGATGCTTGTAGCGTCCAGCTAGATGCCACGGGCAAAGTAGTCACACCTACACCGACGGCGGAAGCACCAGCTGAGTTACCACAAGCAGGTGTGTTTGAAGTAACAGTCGGAACAGTGGGAGTGGGGTTAGTGTTACTAATTTTGGGACTGGTTGGGTTACTGCTAATTTAATTATTTCCAGGAAGGAAAGAGGGAGAAGAGGGTGTGCCAATAGTTTTGGGGGAGGGAAAAGCCGTAGAACAAGGGGGTGAGGAACAAAAATCCAATAAAACAGAGAGTAAGAATCAATCGGGAATAAGACTGGCGGAGGGAGGAGAGCCAAACAGCCAAAAGAATACAAAGAAAAACTGAAGAAGGCAGATAGTGATAAAAGAACATGATGCGGGGAGAAAATTGCCAGGGAACAACAAAAACTAAGTAGGAAACAAAGAGAAAAAGAAACGGGAAGCGAAAGATTTTTTTGAGTTGGAAAATGAGGGCGGCGAGACCAAACCAGAGAATAAGAGGGTTACTTTGAACATAGATATTAGCCAAAACTCCTTGGCCGTATTTGACCCAATACCAAACTGGGCGGGCAGCGAAAATCCACTGAGCCGGAGTAGATTGGTAGGCATGAGTGGCGATTAAATGCGTATGGTAGTACCACATTTGCCGGTGAAGTTCGAGAAGTTGGGCATAAGTATGACCAGCCAAGAGGAAGGGGGCAAAGGAGAGAAGATAGACGAGGATGGTTATTAGTAATAATTGAAGAGAGATTAGAGCGGATTTGAGAGATAATTTAAATTGGTGTAAATAAATGAGAGCGAGGGGGAGGAGACCATAGACAGCACTCCATTTGGAGGCAAAAGCAAGACCGAAAAGAACGGCGGATAATTTCCAACGAGATTTGAGAGCAGAATAAAGTGACCAAAGAAGGAAGGTCAATAAATATATATCATTCATGGCAATTCGGGATTGGACTAGGTGGAGACCTTCAATCGTAACCAAGAAAGCGGCGGTAAGCGCAGTTTTGCGAGGGAAAGATAAAGCGAGCACTAATTGGTAGACCGCCAAAATAGACAAAACTCCCATGACGGCAGAGCCGAAACGGTATCCAAATTCTTGATCACCAAAAAGGAGCATCCCCAAGACCATGCCGTACTTGGCGAGAGGTGGATGAGTCCACTCGTAGGCGACTCCTTCGGGAGGAGTAGTCCACCATTCCCAGGCTTCCACGTGATTTTGTAAATACTCTTGACTAGTAAAGGCGTGATAAACCTCATCAAAAATATACTGGGGTGGATGGGAGAGAGTAAAGAAACGTAAACACGTAGCGAAGATGAGAAGACCGACCAAAAGTTGATTGGTTTTGATTTTGACAAGAAGGGAACGGAAGAATTGAGACCAATCCCAAATGAAGGCAAGAGAAAGAGAAGTTATAACTACGAGCCAAGAGATAAGGGAGATGAAGGCAGAGCTAAAGGGCCAAGTTTGGGCGTGATTAACCCAGGAAAAGGCACCATAAAGGTTAAACAAAAAATAAGCTGAATAGAGCGTAAAGGGAAGTACTAGAAATTTTTGAGAGGAAATGGCAAGAGCCAGGAAGGGCAAACCAAACAAAAGATGCCGCTCATGCATGCGAGTGGTGAAAGTAAAGAAGAGGAGAAGAATGGTGGCACACATCCGAGGGGCAAAGACGAGGGCAAAGTGGTGTTTCCGCCAAGAGTTAAGCGAAACTAAAAGAGTAACCACAAAAAGGATGGTTCCAGCGGTATGGGCGGAGATACCCAGGATACTGGTATTGTCGGGGATCCAAGAATTAACGGGGAGGAGTGACCAGAGATTCCAGGCGTTAATCGTCATAAATGGATAGGTACCGATTTGTTCAAAAATGCGAGAGAGGAGATGGGGAATAAAATTGAGGCCGCCGGTCGGGATGGCGGTCACAAAAAAGGTCGTACCCGCAAGGAGGGGGAATTGCCACCAAAATCGACGTTTCCCTGCTAGGAACCAAAGAATGGGTGAAATGAGGATGAGAATGGGTTTGTAGGCGACGGCTAGGCCATAGAAGACGGCGGAAAGAACGGAGTTAGAGCGGAGAAGAGTAAGGGAATATAAAGCAAGAAGGGAGGGCAGACTGTCGACTTGACCCCAAAATGAAGTGTCGCCGATTAGGGCGGGAGAAAAGAATAAAAGCAAAGTAATCCAACGAGAGCGAAGCGGGAGAGAGCGATTAATTAAGACTAAAAGCCAAACTTCGATCAGACTGTGAAAGGCTTTAAAAAGAAAGGGGAAAGAGAGAGGAGTAATTTGAGCGAGATAGGCAGGAAGCGCAAAAGTTAAAATGGGAAGGGGGAGGTAATCTGACCAAATATTGGTAAAAAAATGACTGACACCGACGGAGAGAAGATGGTTGCCCCAGGCTTGAAAGGTGGCAATATCATAAAGCTGAGCGGGGGTGGTGCTTCCCCAAAGCCGAATGCCGAGAGCAAACAATACAGTTAACCAAAGGGGGTAATTACTGCGCCAAATTTTGTGCCACATAGTCGTGAATTGTCTGCCAAGAATCGCGCGGGATCAAGACCCATTGGCGATCATATGGGCGGGTATCTTGGGGATTAATAAACAGAGTACTTAAATCCAAGCTTGGGGAAGAAGAATCCTTGGACATACTAAGAAACAGCTTGAGAAAGCTACCAAATTCTTGATCTTCTATGTTAGAGATCAGAGAAGAATTTAGGCTATTTTTGAGATTGGTCAGAGTTTGGGCATTAAAAAGAGTGGAAGAAGAAAAAACTCGATCCCGGAAAGCCAGGAGGATTTTTTCCTGCCTTCTTGAGCGAGCAAAATCGGTCCCCTCTTCTCCTTCGGCATGGCGAGAGCGAGCAAATTTGAGAGCCAGAGTCCCATCCATATGAGTAGGACCGGCGGTAAACTGAAGGGTTTCATAGCGAGCACTTTCGGGCTCAGCGGATTCTTTTCCAGGAATGGGATATTTATTGTCAGTGAAACTAGTATCGATGTTAAGGTCGAGGCCACCAACGGCATCGATGGCACGGACAAAGCCGGCAAAATCAAGGATGACAAGGTAGTGGATAGGGAGGTTGGTAATTTCGGTAATGGCAGATTTGACTAAATCTTGTCCTCCCCCTGCCCTTTTTTCTTCTCCATAGTGATAGGCGGTATTGACTTTGGCACGGAGAGAATCGACCCAAATATCACGTGGAATGGGAATCAAAGTAACCTGGCGGGAGGCAAGGTGGAGAGAGACCAAAATCATCGTGTCAGTTAAGTCGCTCCCAACGTGACCATCACCCCCTACCCCGAGCAAGAGAAGATTGGTGCGGCCGTTACTGGAAGTGAGACTACTTGCGGGGTCAGTGATCATTCCGCTTACAAAAGTTCCGGCACGAGAATGAAAATACAACCACAATCCCGCCAGTAAGACCAGCGTGAAAATCACGAGCAAAATAATTTTTTTAGCGGGCATGAGCAATAACCTCAAGAATTGAGTTGAAACTAGAAGTTTCGAGACTGGCTGTTGCGACCAGAACGCCAGACAAATTGAGGGGAAGTAAATTGGCAATATTTTGGGGAGTAACGGAGCCACCATAAAGGAGAGGAGCTGGGGTGTGAGCGCGGATTTGGCCAATGACTTGGGTAATTACATCGAGAGGAGCGGTAGTGGTGCCACCAATATCGCTCGGGGGCTCAAAACAATAAAGGCAGCGATCAACAAGAGAATCATCAAGAGCAGCAAATTGGGGGACAATATCTTTTTCGGAGAGAAGAAGTACAGGAGTAATACCCACCCCTAATAATTCGCTAACTTTGTTGGCAACGTCTTGGTGAGTTTCGTGGAAAAAATGCCGACGTTCGGAGTGACCAACTAGACAATATTTGACCCCCAAGTCTTTGAGTTGAGGGGCGTTGACGGCACCTGTATAAGCGCCGGGAGGAAAGGGAGAAACATCTTGGGCACAAGAATTGAGAGAACTAGATAAGAGGTGGAGATGGGGGAAACTGGGAGCGATGATCACTTCTAGTTGATCTTGATATTGTTCAAAGACAGGAACAATAGTTTCCAGCCAGGATTTAACTTCAGGAATTGTTTTGTGGGACTTAAAATTGGCAAGTACTAAAAACGGCATATGTAGTACTATTGTACCTTATGAATAATTATCTTGACGAGTTAAATGAGAAACAGCGAGAAGCGGTGGAGCATACGGGGACACCACTTTTGATTTTGGCGGGGGCCGGGAGCGGTAAAACCAAGACTCTGACGTATAAAGCCGCTCATTTGATCCATACGGGGGTAATTCGACCCGAAGAGTTATTGATGGTTACCTTTACCAATAAGGCGGCGGGAGAGATGCGGGAGCGAGTCAATCGAATTAGCGGAGTGAATTTGCCCAATGTTGGAACATATCATTCGATCGCGGCCAGAATCCTCCGGAAAGACGGCAAACTAATTGGAATCGGGAGGGATTTTGTAATTTATGATGACACTGATCAAGAGGATTTGGTCAAACAAGTAATGGAAGAGCTATCACTTGACCCCAAACGATTTAAACCGAGGGCAATTATGGCCATGATCGGAAGCGCAAAACAGGAAATGATCGGTCCGATTGGCTATACCGAGATTGCCCGAGGACCATTTCAGGAAGCGGCGAGCGCGGTTTATGGTAAGTATCAAAAATATTTGCTTGAATACAGCGCAGTGGACTTTGACGATTTACTCATGCTTGTCATCGAGCTGTTAAAGAAAAATCCGAAATTATCGGAACAGTATCAAGATTTATTCAAGTATGTATTTGTGGATGAATACCAAGATACAAATACCGCTCAGTACGTGTTGACTAAACTACTTTCGGCACATAGACGATTGACCGTGGTTGGAGATGCCTCACAGTCGATTTATCGCTTCCGAGGTGCTGATTATCGCAATATCCAAAAACTGAAAATGGATTTCCCAGATTTAACAGAGATTAGATTGGAGAGAAATTATCGCTCAACTCAGAATATTTTGGATGCAGCCACCAAAGTAATTGGCAATAATAAAAGCCATGCGGTGCTATCGTTGTGGACGGAAGCGGGAGCGGGAGAAAAAATTACTCTTTTGGAATGTTACAGCGGAAACGATGAAGCAGCGCGAGTTACTAAGGAGATCTTGGCGTTAAAAGAGTCGGGCCATGATTGGAGGGAGATGGCTTTATTGTACCGAACCAATGCTCAAAGCCGGGCAATTGAAGAGGCATTTATCCGAAACGGAATTCCATATGTTTTAATCGGAGGTACCAAATTCTACGAACGGAAAGAGATCAAGGATTTGTTGGCATATTTACGCATTTTACTTAATCCACAAGACAAAGTATCCTTCGCGCGGGCGGAGAAAGCGGGCAAGCGTAAACTAGCGATGGTACTGGCTATGGCGGAGAAGCTGGATGTTAAAAAGACCCAACCAGCGGAAGTATTGGGAATGATTGTTGAGAGTGCGAAATTCTTGGAACAATTTGATCCCGAAATTGCCGAAGAATTGTCAAGAATCGAAAATGTGCGTGAACTACAGGCGGTGGCGGAGGAATTTGCTGATCTGCCCGCTTTTTTGGAAAACGTGGCACTGGTACAGAGTGAGTATTATGCCAACGAGAAAAAAGCGGATCGGAAAAATACGGTAACCCTAATGACTTTGCATGCAGCTAAGGGGCTGGAGTTTCCGATTGTGTTTATGGTGGGGATGGAAGAAGGACTGTTCCCCCACTCCCGCAGTTTGATGGAACGAGAAGATATGGAAGAGGAGCGGAGGCTGGCGTATGTGGGGATCACGCGGGCGAAAGAAAAACTATATTTAAGTTATGCCAAACAGAGGAATTTGTGGGGGAACATAGGATACCAAACCAAAAGCCGGTTTATCGAAGAGATCCCTGCGGAGTTAGTTGAGGTGATGGGAGGAAGAGCTACCGCAAACGGAGAAGAAATTGGACAAAAATTGAGTAAGTCAGAGAAGGAGTTTTGGGTGCAGCACAGAGCACAGTTTCAAACACGAAAATCTGGGGTGAGAATCGATAGTTTGGATGATTCAACCTTGGATGATTTTTTGTCCGGGAATTTGAGTGTGGAGGAATTACTCAACAGGTGAAAGAATAATCGGTTAGAATATGGTTATGGTAACAAGACGAGCATGGAATAAACAGGTAGACCATCCACTGCAAACGTGGGAGTGGGGAGAATTCCGGGAAAAGACGGGAGTTAAAGTGGTGCGAACAGACGGGATGCAAGTCACGATCCACCCGATCCCTCACACCCTGTGGAATGTTGGGTATTATCCCAAGGGAGGGAAAATTGAAAAGAAGACGGTAACAGTACTCAAAAAAATTGCGCAGGAAAATAAGTGTTTGTTGATTAAGTGCGAGCCGAAAGTAGAAATTAAGGAATCGGGAATTAGGAAACAGGAATTAGTGAAACTTGGATTTGTACCGGGGAGACCGTTATTTACCAAATATAATTTTGTGTTAGATGTGACACCAAGCGAGGAAACATTGCTTTCGCAAATGAAGCAAAAAACCCGCTACAACATTAAAGTGGCACAGAAAGCGGGAGTTACTGTCGGAATCGATAACAGTAAGGCGGCATTTGACCGCTATCTTGAACTAACAGCCGAAACAACTAAGAGACAGGGATTTTACGCACATAGTGAGGAATATCATCACAAAATGTGGGAAACACTAAATCCTTTGGGAATTGCCCAATTGTTGGTGGCTAAATATCGGGGGGAGATAATAACAGCCTGGGTGTTATTTAAATTCAAGGATACGTTGTACTACCCGTACGGAGCGAGTACGCGTGAGCACCGTGAGGTAATGGCCAATAATTTGGTGATGTGGGAAGCAATAAGGTTAGCGAAAAAATGGAAACTTAAATATTTGGATATGTGGGGAGCGCTCGGAATAGAGCCTGACAAGAATGATCCATGGTATGGGTTCCACAACTTTAAAGCTGGGTATGGAGCAAGGCATGTGGAATATATCGGAACTTGGGATTATATAGCTGTTCCATGGTTATACTGGATGTATCGATGGGGAGAAAATATCCGGTGGTGGATTTTACGACTACTCAAATAGGAACAAACAAGGGTCGTGACGTAAGGCAGGAATAGAAACATCACGACCCCAAAATCATTATTTACGTTTTTTGGCTGTTTTTCTTTTAGCAACTTTTTTGACAATTTTTCGTTTAGTTACTTTTCGTTTGGCCACTTTTTTTACTTTTCTTTTGGCAACTTTCTTGACAACTTTTTTCTTAGTTTTTTTAGGCATGAAGATTCACCTCCTTTGAAAATATTTATTAAATAATTAAATTCATTTGATATGTATTTGAGCTAAATGTCAATACAACATGAATACATTATTTGCGGCGTTCGACCGTAATAGTACATTCGGTGATTAGGGCGGCCACAGCACCGATAACTACCAAAGGAGGAACAAGGAAGGCACCAATGACACCGGCGGTCACGGGAAGTGAGAGAATGATGCGACCCTTGTTGTCTTTGACGGTAATCTTGCGAACATTGCCCTCTTTGATCAAAGCTTTGACTTTGCTGACAACTTTCTTGCCTTCGACTTTAAATTCTTCTTGCTGTTTTTTGCTGACTAAAGGTTTTTTGGCTTTTCTTTTGACGGGCATATAATCTCTCCAGAATAATATTAATAACGACTTAATTAAATCACAAAAAATGAAATGTTGATATCAACAAAAGAAGAGGAAATTACTTCTTTGATAATTTGGTTGGGGGAGTTTTGACATCACAGGCACGCATGTAGACGGGAAACTCATTATGAAGATCAGATCCGTGAGCAACGAGCGTTAGATGTTCTTCGGGGGGAAGAAGTTTATTTAGCCGATCTATGGCGGCTTGAAGCCGAGCAGTTTCAGTGGGGATTAGGTTGGGATTGTAGCCAATTAATATTAGGGTTTCGTTGCTGAGAATATTTTCGCTTTGAATTAGATCATAGAGAGCTTGGAGGGATGGGGAAAGTGTTTCCATAAGAAAGTAAATTATCTTAGATAAGTCTGGGAGATCTACAAGACGACTAATTATAACTTATGGTAACAAAATGGAATAGAATATCAGGATTGTACTCGAGGGATAGACAAGAACGATATAATTGACAACGATGACGGCACAAAGATCAAAAATTGAAATTGATAGAGATCCCATTGTTTATTTTGGAGAGATATATTCTGTAGGACAATTTTTTGAGCAATTATTAGCATTTGAGGTAAGAAATTATTTGGGCGGAGTAACAAAGGATTGGGTATCATGTAACGCGGCGTGGGCTGAGACGTTACCGAGGGGGGTTGGAATAATCTGGGAACAAGACGAGAATGGGAATATATGCCCGCGGGCGGTAGCACAAAAGATATGATCCCAGAGACGAGAATATTTCCAAAAATTGAACCTATTCTTCCGAGCCAGGCTCGATTCCCTATTCCTCAATTGATTACACCACTTACAGATTTGGCAAGGGGTGTTAATTTGTTGCCCGGAATTGAGTTTGTCCAAGAATCACTACAAGAAGCGCTAAATTTGTTGACATTACAAGATGGTGTCGTACAAGAAGATCGAGGAACGGGCAAAATGGGAAGTTTGTTGTTTGGATTATTGGCGGGTTATGCAGATAAATTCGGATTGTGTACTCCGGAAGCTCGATTGGGGTCAATAAAACCAGAAACAAAGATTTATCCAAGGGAACATTTCCGAGAATTAAAAACAAGAGCGGAGGAGTGGTACAAACAAGGAAAACGGATAGGAATATTCCATGGGGCATTCGACTTTCCACACATGAGTCATACTATTTGTCCTAGACATTTATATGGTTTCACTGATCACATAGTTGCGATCATAGATCCAAACTGGCTAGTTAAATTACAAAAAGAAACATCTAATGAGTCGCGGCCGAGAGTTGAGTCAATGATTTGGAAGATGTGGCAGTTGGCAGTTTTGCCGACAATTGATGTGGTAGCGGAAGCACCTATTGAACATGATGAAGAAGTTGATGATTTTTGGCCGAGATTGTACGATGAGTTACATATAACCCGCCTGGCAACAGATAGTAATCATCCATTATTGTCTAATTACTTAGAAAGAATGCATGCATTGAATGGAGTGGTAATCTCAACGCCGGATAACTGGGTACTTAGAACTTTTTTAATGAAATCAGCAACGGAGCGGATGAAGAGGCTAAGAGAACTTGATATGCAAAATACAGTTTGGGAGCAAATTAAAGAGGAGTCAATGATTTACGAAAAAAGAGTGTCGAGTTATTGGAATAGTTAAAGGGTGGGGAGGCCTTCGGGGTAGCAGTGGTCTTGGAAAACACATTTAGCACAGACTCGGTAGTCGGTGGTGCGGGGGAAGTGAAGAGCGCGGATCTCGGCCATACAGGTTTTGATAACTTTGGTTAGTTCGGTAACATCTTCTTCGGTAACGGGGAAGTGGCGGGAACCATCTTTCCCTTTGGTACTAGGAAGCTCGACAAAATCAAGGACGGCTTCGCCAAAAGTGAAGTTGTGTAATCTTTTATCAAGATCAATTAAGAGTTTGTAGAAAACGAGCTGGCGTTTGAGATCACCAGTACTATCTTTGGTCTCACCGAGAATCTGACCCTCGGTTTTGCCTTGGCCGGTTTTGTAGTCAACAACTCGAATCGTTCGATCGGCTTGATCTAACCATTCAATCCGATCGATTTTCCCGGTTAAAGTGATATCGGCGGGCAAGTGGACACGGAAGAATTTTTCGAGGAAAAGCGGTTCGCGGAAGTCATCCTGATGAGAATCGTAATAACTGCTAAGAATTTGATCACCCTGTTTGAGCCGGACAACAAGATCGGATTGAGTAATTACTTCTTGCGAAAGCGCGGTGTGAAAAGAATCCAGCAAAAAGCTAAGGGTAGGACGGATACTTTCGTCTTTTAGTTTGGCGTAGAAAAGTTCGAGCGCACGATGAACGGCGGTACCAAATGCGAGGTGAGGCTTTTTCGCATGGGGAACTTTGAGTAATTTATCTAATTTAAATTTGTAAGCACATTGGAGGTAGGTATTGAGAGCGGTTACGGAGAGTGAAAATTGATCGACTAAAGTTTGGAGAAAGGCAGTTTCCTCCAACGAGTAGTTGGGGGTGGTGGAAGTGGAAAGGAGTTTTTCGAGATGGGCATGAGCTTCGTTTTCGATTGAAGTGAGATCGAGTTTACGTAGGTGAGAATCACCCAATTCGGATAGGAACATGGAAGGAGTGGTAGTACGAGTGGTCCCAAGGCTTGAATATGACTCGGCGGAGCAAAGAGTTAAATGAGATTTGGCGCGAGTAACAGCGACATAAAATAAACGGCGCTCATCTTCATTTTTTTCTTTGTCGCTGAGTTTGGTCAATTTGAGGAGACTACTTGGCAAAGTGAGGAGATTACGAACTTGGTTATTCCCCCAGGAGCCATCGATAGTGCGATAAAGGTAGACATATTTCCACTCTAGTCCCTTGGCAGAGTGAGCAGTCGTGAGAGTGATGGCAACAGGACTTCGACCAAAATCAGCTTCTTCGAGGCGGAGATTATTTTCTTCGAGGAGGTTGAGGTTAGTGATAAATCCAGAAAGATCGAGATTGTGTTCAGAGTGATTCATTTTTTTGACTTCGGTAAACAAAGTGTTAAGCCGACTTAAGCGGTGATGAGCGTCGGGCTGACCCAAGACCCATTTTAAGTAACCCGACTGGTTGAGGACTTCGGCAAAAAATTCGGTAAAAGTATGAGTGGCGTCAAAGGTTTGCCAGGCAGAGAGGTTTTGCATAGCGGTATCTAGCGCAGGGCGAGAAGTGAGAGTGAGTTTGGAGAGCAAGGAGGGGTCGGCAAGGAGATCAAATAAATTAAGCCGGTGCTCACTGGCGGCGCGAGAAATTTTGAGAACATCGAGAGGGTCAATATGAAAGATATCATAGTGAAGGATGGTAAAGAGATCCTCATCATCATCTTTGGTACGGAGTTCGTGAATAACCCGAAGAATTTTTAAGAAATTGCGGACAGTCGGGTCGTCGAGGACATTGGCACCTCCCTGAACAGAGTAATCTAAACCATATTTGATGAGGGTGTCAGTGATCACACTGGCGTCACGATTATTACGATAAATGATGGCGATGTCGGACGGATTAACTCCTGATTTAAGTAATTTTTTAATGTCTTCGGCCAGGAAAATAGTTTCGGCAGTAGAAGTGCTGACTGAGGCTAGGTGGATTGGTTCCCCTACCCCAGTTTGAGAAATAAGATGGGGATCGACTCCGGGAACTACATCACTAATCCGAAGATTGTTGTGACTAATTACGGAATCGGCAGCATCGAGAATAGTTTGGGTTGAACGATAGTTGGTTTTGAGCGTGATCACAGCAGCCTTGGGAAAAACCTGAATAAAAGAAAGTTGATTTTCGATTGAAGCACCTTGAAAACGCATAATACTTTGATCAGGATCTCCGGTCACAAAAACATTGGCTTGATCTTTCCAATAGCTAGCAAGAAGGAGCAAAAGTTCGTTTTGGGCGCTGTTGGTGTCTTGATATTCGTCGACCAAGAAATAATGAAAGCGTTCCTGGTAGAGGCGGAGGAGATCTTCGCTAGTTTTAAAAGCGTCGACAACAGTACTAATCATATCTTCGAAATCAAAACGATGAGAGGAGTTTAGTTCGGTTTGGTAGGCAGAGTAGAGCTGGTTAAGTTCGCGGTTTTTAAGAAGATCGCGTAATCGCTTGGCGGCGTCAGCTTTTTTGAGATGAGCGGCTTCGTTTGACTGAAGGAAAGTTTCTTCGGCGTCTAATAGCTGGGCAAACTCGGTAGGATCAACTCCTTCCCGCTTGAGATCGCTAATAGCACCCAAAACAGCGCGAGCGTAATGGCGAGGGGCACCAATAGGGCGAAGCAAACTAAATTTGGAGTGATCAAGCAAATGATAGATAAGTTTGAGTTTTTCGAGCTCGGACATGGGCTCGGCGGAAGAGTTAAGGGTAAAATAATCGGGATTATCGGCGATAACTTCACTACAAAAACTGTGAAAGGTGTGGATGTGACAATAGTAGGCGGTAATACCAATCATGTCGACAAGCCGAGCTCGAACTGCGCGAGCGCCTGAGTCGGTAAAGGTGAGAGTCAAAAGAGAGTCGGGATTGGTATCGGTTTTTTTTAAGATATTAGCTAAGCGAAGAGCAATCGTTTGGGTCTTCCCGGTACCGGGACCAGCTACCACCATGACGGGACCATCGAGAGTATCAACGGCTTGCCTCTGCTGTGGATTGAGCGCGCGGAGCGCGGAATTATAGGCAGATGGAAGGGAGACTTTTGACATAACGCGTTATTGATCGAGAAGTTGTTTGTTTTTCACACCGGTTAATTTTTTGGTGCTGGTCAGTTTTTGACCCAGAGTGTTAAAGCCTGACTGAACCTCACTATATTTGTTGTAGGCGGATTTGAGATGAGTACCTAAGGTAGAGAGAGATTCGGTGGATTTGTCGTAGTCTTTTTGGATGGCGCGCAAAAGGGTGAAGACTTCTTTGGCTTTGGCTTCGATGCGTTTGCCTTCAAAGGAAAGGAGAATGGTTTGGAGGGCAGCGTACATAGTGTTGGGAGAGACGGGGTAGACACGCGAAGAGCGAGCGAAATCCATTAACTCGTCGTTGACGGCCACTTCGTAGTAGACACTCTCGGAAGGAATATACATTAGAGCAAAATCGAGAGTATCTTCGGAAGGAACAATATACTTTTGGGAAATGGCGGTAACATGGGCGCGAATATCACGAGAAAAAGCTCGGCGGAAGAGTTCGGTTTGTTTAGGATCGGTTTCGCTTACCAAACGCTGAAAGTTTTCCATGGGAAATTTAGAGTCGATGGGGAGTAAACCGCCGTCAGTTTTGATGACCGCATCAACTTTGTCTCCGGATTTAAAACTGTACTGGAGAGTATAACTAGCTTTCGGGAACATTTGACTAATGATGTCCTTGAGAACCATTTCACCAATATTACCCCTGAGTTTGGGAGACCGAAGATACTCTTGGAGATCTTTCATTGAACGGCCGACTTCGGTAAAAGTGCCAGTTTCTTTTTTGAGTTCGGCAATAACTTCGGAAGCGTGGGTTAAGCGATCGTGGATATCGCGCGTGCTATCTAAGAGAGCCGAGTTGACAGTAGTTTTGGTTGAGTCCATGGAGGCGCGCAGAGAGGCAAGCTCTTCTTTGAAAGAACGTAAAAAGAGAATAAATCCCAACATCAGGAGAAGTACGATTAGAAGGATAGCAAATAGCTCAAGACTCATAGGTTGATTGTAACATCGCTGATATACTAATGAATATGCAGACAGTAATGAAGATTTTGGGAATGCTGGTATTGTGGAGTTTGGTTTTCGGAATGATGGTTTTAGTTGATCCAATCTTGGTCCGAGACATCGGGTGGGAACGGTCATATCTACCCATGGTGGGACTATTTGGACTAGCGATTGTTTATACGGTTGGCTGGCTGAGTAAGAGTTTAATTAAAGGATTGATCATTGCGGGCTTGGGAGTAGTGACATGGTATTTGGCAATTAACCAATTATTATATTGGTTTGTGGGAATGGGAATATTGGTTGTGGTATTGGTAGTCTTGACTTTCACTAAGGAAAGCTGATATAGATAAGGCTGTTACCACTTTAGTTGGAGAAAGCGAATGAACAAAAATATTCAAAGCCAAGTCTATAAAATCCTCTATCAAGTTTTGGCAGATGCCAAAACTGAAGTGGATATTGAATTGATTATGAAAGCGCTGATGAGCGAAGCAGAGGTAATGGCAATAGCTAAGAGATTGGCCATTGCGGTATTTTTGGACAAGGGGCAATCGTACGAACATATCCGGGAAACACTCAAAGTTTCTTCGGCGACAATTGCGAACGTGGCGGAAGGGATGAACAAGCGAGGAATACAGATGGCACTGGCACGGGTAAAAGCGGAGGAGTGGGCGGATGTGTGGAGTATCCGATTGTCGAAGGCGTTGGAAAAATTGATGAAATAGGTCTGGTATACTAGTGTCATGGCTAAAAACTATTACATTACAACTACGGCTCCTTACGTAAATGCTGCTCCTCACGTGGGATTTGCCGCGGAAATTATCCGGGCGGACGTTCTGGCAAGACATCACCGACTCACGGGAGAAGAAGTTTTTTTTAACACGGGAACAGATGAACATGGCAAAAAAATTTACGAGAAAGCTCGGGAGGAAAATAAAAATCCTCAAGAATACGTGGATGAATATGCGGCTAAATTTGATAAGTTAAAAGATTTCCTTAATCTTTCTTACAACAGCTTTTGGAGAACCACTAATCCAGCCCATATCCAGGCAGCTCAGGAAATGTGGAGGCGTGTTGACAAAGCAGGCTACATAAAAAAGGGAATATATAAAGCGAAGTATTGTGTCGGGTGTGAATTGGAAAAGCAGGATTCGGAGTTAGTCGGGGGAAAATGCCCATTACATCCAAAGAAGGAAATTGAATTACTTGAAGAAGAAAATTACTTTTTCCTGTTTTCGAAGTTAGCAAAGAAACTAAGTGATTTGTATAGGAAGTATCCAGATTTCGTCGTGCCCAAGTATAGGCAAAAAGAAATCGAAAAATTTGTAAGCACGGGTTTAGCGGATTTTTCGATTTCAAGATTGGCGGAGAAGATGCCATGGGGAATCCCCGTCCCCGATGATTCACAGCAAGTAATGTATGTATGGTTTGATGCTTTGACTTATTATATTTCAGCACTTGGTTGGTCAAAAGATCAGACTAAATTTGAAGAATTTTGGGGAACGATAGATGCCCCTAAGGCCATTCAGCTGGCGGGAAAAGATAATTTGCGTCAACAAACTGCGATGTGGCAAGCAATGCTATTGGCAGCTGGGCTACCTACGAGCAGACAGATTTTTGTGGGGGGGTTTATCACGAGTGGGGGGCAAAAGATGAGCAAGAGTTTGGGGAACGTAATTAATCCACTAACGTATGCAGAAAAGTACGGGGCAGATGCTCTTAGATATTACTTATTGGCAAAAATTAGCCCTTTTGATGATAGTGATATGACGAAAGAGAAGTTTGAACAAGTTTATCAGGCAGATCTAGCGAATGGATTGGGGAATTTGGTGGCAAGGGTAGCAGCGATGGCAGATGTAGCAGATGTTAGATTCCAGATGATAGATATTAGTATGAGCGAAGAAGTTGCGCGGGCGCTAGAACAATACAAGTTTGATGAGGCGATGGGGATTATTTGGAATCAAATCAAGAAAGCTGATACCCTAATTTCCGAAAGACGTGTGTGGGAACTAAAAGGAGAAGAGAAAAAGAAGATACTCACTGAACTGGTTTTGACAATCAGGCAGATTGGAGTTGATTTACAACCCTTCCTGCCGGAAGCAGCAGAAAAAATTCTAGATCAATTTGGAAAAGAAAGAATTGAAAAAATGACCCCCCTGTTCCCAAGGTTAATGAGCAATGAATTATAAAAACAGAAAGATTGAAGCAACAGAACTGAAGGGTGAGCAGATTAGAGAAGGAAAGTTTTTCGGGTGTAGATTTGCGGGAACTATCTTGAAGTTTAGTTCGTTTACCAAATGTGTATTCGAAAATTGCGATTTTACCGGAGTGATCCTAGAAGGAACTTCGTTTGAAGAATGCCACTACCAAGGAAGCAAATTGAGCAATCTTGATTTTGCCCCTGCAGTATTTATCAAAGCTGATTTCCGTGAGAGTGTCATAGAAAATAGTGTGTTCCAGCATATGAAAGCCGGTAGTAAAGATGAAGTTGTTAGATATGATTTGCGGGAATGCTTGTTCTCTAGAGCAAATTTGCAAAATACAATTTTTACAAAATGTGATTTAACAGGAGTTGATTTTGCTGAGGCAAAACTATCTGGAGCGATATTTGACAGATGTAAGTTAACTAAAGCCAGATTTCTGGGAGCAGATATTTTGGGAACAAATTTTGAAGGATCAATAATTGATCACACCGAGCTTGATTATCAAGGATTTGTCCAGTATGGGAACTCGCGGGGATTTGTAATAGGAACGCCGGAATAGATTAGAATAATCTCATGTTAGTAGATACGCACGCACATTTGTGGTGGGACTCTTATAAAGGTGATTTGGAAGAGGTGCTTGCGCGAGCTAGAAAGGCGGGAGTGGAGAAGATTATTTGCCCAGGAACAAGTGTTACAACGAGTAAACAGGCGATTGAGCTGGCAAAAAAATATCCAGGAATGATCTATGCGGCTGCAGGAATACATCCGGAGGAGGTACTGGATTCTAAATCCCAGATGTTAGAACTTAGTGAATTAATTAAGGAAAACAAAAAACAAATAACGGCTGTTGGGGAGATTGGGATTGATTTAAACACCGAGGAATTAAGGGAAAAATTGCCTGAACAGAGAGAGTTATTCCGGGCTCAATGTGAGTTAGCAATGAACAATAATTTGCCCGTAATTATCCATACGAGACAAAGTTTGAGAGAAACATTTGAAGTCTTGGATCAATTACCCAAGATCCCAAGAGGGGTTTTCCACTGTTTTTCTCATGACGAAGAGGGAGTCAAAGAAGTACTTTCACGTGGATTCTATATTAGTTTTGGAGGGAATATTACTTGGAGCAAAAGGGTGGCTAGGTTGGTGGAGATGATCCCGAGGGAACGCTTGCTCCTAGAGACAGATAGTCCTCTTTTGGTTCCGCGAGATCAAAAAGGAGTGCCTATCGGGGGAAGTGAGCGAAATGAGCCGGCAAATGTTAGAATACTGGCCCAGATCATCGCCGAGAGGCGAGATGTGGATTTGGCGGAGCTGGCAAGACAAACAACGAATAACGCCGAGCAATTATTTGGGATAAGTTAATTATGAATAGTTTACAAATTTGGACCAAAAGGCATCCCGTGCGTACAAAGCGCGCACTAGAAATATTGCCGGGGTTAGTATCGTGGTTTTTGATCTTGTTCCCGGTGTGGGGTTCGTGGGTAATCCCGGAGATTGTGGCTTATTACATTATTGGTTTTAGTGTGTATTGGTTTTATCGGTCGATGACAACGGCAGGGTTGGCGGTACTTGGGTACCTTAAGATGAGATCATTTTTGGTTTACGATTGGATGGGAGATTTGAAGAATTTCCCTGATTGGAAAAAAATCCAACACATTATTGTGATTCCGACTTACAAGGAGCCAGTCTCGACCTTGCGGAGGACACTCAAACATTTGCAAGAACAGGAATTCCCACTCAAAAATATTCACGTCATGCTGTCATTCGAAGATCGAGAGGGAGAAACCGCAAGAGAAAAAGCCAGGGAACTGCAGCAGGAATTTGGGGGGGTGCTGGGGCATTTGTGGGCGACATATCACCCAGATTTACCGGGAGAAGTAAAAGGGAAATCCTCAAATACGAGTTGGGGGGCCAAAGAGGCCAAGCGAATGTTGGTAGATACGGAGGGAATAGAAATTGATTACATAACAATTACCAGTGAAGATGCAGATGCGTTACTTCCAAAACAATATTTTGCCTGCCTGACTTATCATTTTTTGGATAGTCCAGCCAGATATACTACGATTTGGCAAGCAATTTTGCAGTTTTATAACAATATTTGGAAAGTCCCCCTGTTTGTGCGAGTCTTTTCTTCGTCGACTTCGGTAATGCTTTTGTCAAATGTAGCCAGAAAAGATCGCTTGATTAACTTTTCGACGTATTCCGCGAGCTTAAAGATGATTGACGCAATTGGGTATTGGGATACCGACGTAATTCCCGAAGATTGGCGGCTGTTTTTTAAGGCATTCTTTTCGTTAAAAGGGAAGGTGACGGTGGAGCCGCTATTTCTGCCGATTATGGCAGATGCAGCAGAGGCAGAGGGGGTCTGGAAAACATACGTAAATCAATATGAACAGGTAAAGCGATGGGCGTGGGGAGTGTCGGATACTCCATACGTTATATCTCGCTGGATTCAGAGTGATGACGTGCCTTTCTGGGAAAAAACTATTCGCGTAATCAGAGTAATGGAAGATCATTTTTTGTGGCCGGTCAATTGGTTTGCAATCACAATCGGAGCTTTGCTTCCGCCATTACTGAATAAAGAGTTCTCTCGGACGATGATCGGCAAAACACTCCCACAAGTTAGTTCGGCAATATTAACGGTGTGCTTGCTGGCGCTTCTGGTAATGATTATTTTGAACTTTAAGTTAAGACCAAAAAAAGAATCCAGGCGGATCCCGATATTGGGATTTTTGGGAGAAATATTAGAATTTATAACTTTACCAATTGTAGGATTTTTCTTTACAGCCTTACCAGGGATCGACGCCCATACGAGACTCATGTTAGGGAAGTACATTGAGTACAAAGTGACGGAAAAAATTGCTCCTGAGGGAGAAGGCCAAAAAAGAGAGTAAGGTGTGGTATGCTTTTTTTATGAGGAAATGGCTGGCTGCAGCACATGGTTGGGGGAATAAACACGAGTGGCTGTTACTGCTTTTGGTAGCGGTTATTGTGCTTAGGATACCGTCTTTGGTGACTCCACATTATTACGGAGATGAGGAAATTTACTTGGTGATGGGAAGAGCGTGGAGGATGGGGGTTCCCCTCTACCAGGCGATGTTTGATCATAAACCCCCGTTGATTTATATCTTGGCGGGGATTTTCCCCACGATCGCGGCTTTCCGAGGGATGTTGCTACTAATGATGATGGGACATACAGTATTGTTTTGGAAGCTGTCCAAGCTGTTTTGGGGAGAAAAAAACAGAAATTTGGCTAAGTGGTCGAGCGGGATATTTGTTTTGTTAAGTAGTTGGCCCCTAATTGAAGGATTGATTGTTAATGCCGAGTTGTTAATGATGCTTCCGATCACGGCGTCTCTAGTTATGATCTGGCCGAACAGAAAGTATGGCTGGAAAAAATATTTATTGGCGGGGTTAGTAGCAGGAATTGGGTGGTTGTACAAAATTCCGGTAATGTTTGATGCAATCGCGCTTGCATTATATTTGTTTATTTTCCGCGCTGATACTCTGGGAAAGAGTCTAAGAAATATTTTTTCGGGAGGGATGATCGCTTACCTCGGTGGGTTTGTGCTGCCCCTGTTAATGACTTTTGGTTATTATTTTGCCAAAGGGCATGGAAATGATTATTTGGGAACAGTGTTAACAATGAATGTGGGGTACGTGTCGTCGTGGAGTACGAGTAGTTATGCCTTTAACCCCTTTCAAAGTGGGTTGGTGGTAAGAGGGACGATTTTGGCGATATTCACCTTACTTATTTATTTATTCAGGAAACGAATGGATCGACGAGTGGTTTTGGCAGCAATTTGGGTAAGTTTTGCTTGGTTTGGGGCACTACTGTCTTCTCGGCCATATCCTCATTATTTGCAGGAACTGATTCCCGCGGTCGCCTTATTAATCCCGACGCTGTTTGTGGCAAAAAGAATATGGGAATGGATTGTGTGGGCAATACTTTTGGGAATTACTATTTGGACTCAGTGGACGGTTGGGTTCTGGGGGTATCCTACCTGGTCGGTTTACCAGAATTTTGGGCAACTAATCACTCGACAGATCACTCCGACTGAGTACAGGAATAGATTTGATAATACCCAAAGAAATTATGCCATTGCCACGTATTTGAATGATCGATTAACCTCAAAAGATGAAATTTTTGTGTGGGGAAGTGATGCGACAATTTACAATTTAACCAATCGGTTACCGACGGGAGGTAAGTATATTGTGAGTTTTCATGTTCATGATTTAAAAAAATATAATTACACCATGGAGAATTTGCGCCGAAACAAGCCCAAGGCAGTGGTAGTATTACAAGATGCGGGAGATTTTCCAGCGATGGAAGAATGGTTGGCACAAGAATATCGAGAGGGTTGGCAGGACGGAGTGAATAAGGTGTATTGGAAAATACCGGAGGAACTATAAGTGAAGCGAACATTTAATATATCGAAAACTGCCGAAGAGTTGGTACCAGACAAATTGAGTCGAGCAAGTTACTGGGGAGCAATCGGGATGGTGGTCGTAATGATCGGGGGAATAATATTGGTATGGGGGAAATTACCGAACGTGGTTCCATTGTGGTTCGCAGAGCCATGGGGAGAAGCCAGATTGGCAAATAAATTATGGTTATGGTTAATACCGGCAACAGGGTTGGGGACTGTGGGAGTGAATGTCCTACTAGCAAAAGTCACCGGTAAAATGGCACTGATTATCCCCCGGGTGCTGGCAGTTGCGGCGGGAGTGGTATCGTTGACTTTGCTTTTAGGGCTTTACGGTGTAATACAATCGTTGTTTATATGATGGCTAGTTTGGTGTATGTCCCATTTTTGCTGGCATTTGTAGTATCGGTGGCGATAACCTATTTAACTATCCTGGCTTATCGCGGACTCGGAATAGTTGACCGCTCAACCAAACAGGAACACCCCAAGCATATTCATACCAAGCCAGTTCCAAGAGGCGGGGGAATCCCGATTTTTGCGGCGATCTTAATCACCACCTTGATGCTCGGGACCATTGATCAACATATGGCGGGGATCTTTGTCGGGGCGTTTATTTTGATGGGGCTCGGTATATTGGATGACATTATGGACTTGTCCCCATATGTGAGACTAATTATGGGGATTGTGGCGGCGGTGGCGGTAGTTTGGGCGGGAATTGGAATTAGCTTTGTGAGTAACCCATTTGGGGGAGGATTGATTGTGTTTAATAATTGGCTAGTAGCTGATATTTTGGCAATCTTGTGGATTGTGTGGACAATGAATTTTGTGAATATGGGGGCCAAGGGTCTGGATGGACAGCTTCCGGGGGTAGTGATTATTGCGGCGGTAATTATGGGTATTATGAGTTTTCGCTTTGCCAATGATGTAACCACTTGGCCGTCAGCTTTTTTGGCGTTTGCGGTCGCCGGGGCTTACGCGGGACTTTTGGTATTTAATATCTACCCACAAAAAATTATGCCTGGTTGGGGAGGGGGAGCCCAAGCTGGGTTTTTTCTGGCAGTACTTTCCATGCTGTCGGGATCAAAATTGGCAACAGCCCTGATTGTGTTGGGGGTGCCTCTAATGGATGTGGTTTATGCGATCATCCGCCGAATACGAGCGGGAAAGTCCCCTGTATGGGGAGATGCCTTGCATTTGCACCACCAATTACTCAAGTTGGGATGGAGTAAACGACAGGTGGCCTTATTCTATTGGTTGGTGACGGCGGGACTAGGACTAATTGCTTTGCAGTTGAATAGCCAGATGAAGGCATATACAATCCTGCTTATAGCGGTAGCGGTCGGAGGAGTGTTGTTATGGATCAACTTATATATCTCGCAAAAACAATCCGAATCTCACAGTGGGTAAAAAATATTGTGGTGTTTGCGCCGATTGTATTTTCGGGATTCTTGTTTGTGCCAGGATATTTAACTCGAGTAATCTGGGCTTTTGCTTTGTTTTGCTTATTGTCTTCGAGCGTGTATGTTTTTAATGATATTATTGATGCTCCACAAGACAGAGAACATCCATTTAAACGGTTAAGACCCATTGCGGCGGGAAAAATAAGCTTGGCGGGAGCAGTATTTTTGTTTTTACTCCTTTCGATAACATCATTGTTGTGGGGATTTTTGACTTCGACTTTTTTGTTTGCAGTGATGTTGACCTACTTTGTGCTGAATATTTTTTATTCACTGTGGTGGAAACGGATACCCATATTGGACGTGTTTGTGATCGCCGCCGGGTTTGTGCTCCGAGTGTATGGGGGGAGTTTTGTGGTCAATGTTCATATGGACGTGTGGTTCTTGCTCACGGTCGTTTCGGCTTCACTGTTTCTGGCAGTGGGGAAACGTCGGAGTGAGATGACGTTGTTAACCGGAGCAGGATTGGAAGCTAAAAAAACGAGAACTACTTTGACTCATTACACACCGGAACTACTGGGGGCCTATACGGGCATGTTTGCCAACACAACCTGGCTAACGTATGCCTTATTTTCATTTTTACACCCGGCTTTTCAGGCTGAAGGGAAGGTACTTCGGTTGTTTTCGCTACTCCCACGAACGCTTATGGCAGAGAAATGGTTGATGGTGACAGTTCCGGTCGTGATTTTTGGGGTGATGCGCTATATGCAGCTAATCTTTGAACGGAATCAGGGTGAAAGTCCTCATAAGGTGTTGATGAGTGATCGAGTACTCTTGGGAACGGTGGGGTTATGGGGAGTGATGGTAATTACAATTTTGTATTTGGCCTAAAAAAGCAAGATTATTTAGTGAGAGTGACATATTTCCCGGAGACGTAGCCAGGATTACCTTCGAACTCGACTTTGAACCAGCCACTAACGGTCGTTTCGTTGAGATATTTGAGACGTTCACCAACTTTGGCTTTGCCAAGAGGGTCGCTACTGGCGGAAGGTTCACTCCGAACGTTAAGTCCTCCGGCAGCAGTAATATCGGGTGAGTCAGAAACAGTCACATAGGGAGCAGCAATGAGTGAAGAAGATGAAGTAGGAAGCGGACTAAGGAGAGCTTGGGGAGAAGCCGAGGGAGTAAGGGAGGGAGAGGCGGAAGCGGTCGCGAGAGGGCTGGGAGTCAGATTAATGGTTTCACCGGCGAGCTTAACACTAACAATCAAGTTAAAGCCCTTGAGAGTGTTAACGGGAAGAGTTTGTTCGACAAAACCGGGTGAAACTAGGCGGAGAGTGTGATTGCCTGGGTTAAGTGAGATTTTGGAAAGAGGGGTAAAGCCATGGGGGGTACCGTCGAGATTAATGTTGACGGCGTCGGGTTCGGAAATGACGGAGAGATAGGTTTGACCACCCACATCTTCCTGGAAAGTCAGAGTATAACCAAAGCTGTCTGGTTCGGTGGCGCCTAACGTCCGATTGATGACGGTGGAGACACCTGGTTCAAGGGTAAGAGAGGTTTCGTAGGAGAGCAAGTTGCTACTACTATTGGGAGTAAGTTTGAGCGTATAGGTACCAGCTTTCAAAGAGTCGAGTTTAAAAGGGGTATCGCCGCGGTTTTCGCCATTGAGAAAAACGGTCGAAGCGGGAGTAGTGGTAATTTCGAGGCCGGCAGGTTTTTTGAGAAAGAGATTTTTGACGGTACAACCGGAGAGAAAAATTCCCGCAAAAAGTATAACCAAGAGTTGACGCATGGGTATATGGTAACACGAGTTGACAAACTCCCCTACTCGTTTTATATTCGCAGTTAGCAGTCTAGTCACATGACTGCTAGAATATAGGTCAATGTGACGGAGGTAAAAACATATGGCAATCATTAGATGGGATCCAACTCGAGCACTACTTCATTGGCCCAACGTCTGGGAAGACGAGGATTGGGGAGTTACTCCGGCCGACAATTTGGATGTGTATGAAACAAATGACCAAGTGGTAGTAAAAGCCGCAGTAGCCGGAGTAGATCCAGAGAAAGTTGAGGTAACCTTTGAAAAAGGGGTTCTCTCGATCACGGGAAGTGAAGAAACGGAGGAAAAGGAGGGAAAAAAATACTACCGCAAGGCAAGTCGTTCCTATTCGTACCGAGTGGCAATTCCCGGAAATATCGATATGAGCAAGGAACCGGAAGCTACGGTAACAAACGGAGTTATTGTGGTGAGCTTCCACAAGGCTGAAGAGGCTAAACCGAAGAAAATTGCGGTGAAAAGATAGGTTATAATTAGCCGGGAAAGGCCCAGTGGCGAAGTGGAAACGCGGCTGTCTGCAAAACAGCTATTGCACCAGTCCGATTCTGGTCTGGGCCTCAGGTTTTGGCTAGATCAATGACGGTTTCCACTAGACGGTTACTATAGCCCCATTCGTTATCATACCAGGCGAAGACTTTGACTAGATCACCGTCAATAACTTGGGTGAGAGCGAGGTCAACAATAGCAGATTCTCGACGGCCAATAATGTCGGAAGAGACCAGGGGTTCGTCAGTAACCGCCAGGATGCCGGTATAACGATCCTCAAGAGTGGCCTGGCGGAAAAAGTTGTTGATTTCTTCGACAGAAGTGTTGCGTTTGACTACAAAGCTAAAGTCGGTGATGGAGCCAGTAATCGTCGGAACACGGAGAGAGAGGCCGTCGAAGAGGCCTTTGAGCTCGGGAATCGTCTCGGTGGTAGCGATGGCGGCCCCAGTAGTAGTGGGGACGATGTTGTAGGCAGCGGCACGGGCACGGCGGAGATCTTTGTGTGAACCATCTTGGAGATTTTGATCGTCAGTGTAGCTATGGATGGTGGTCATGGCGGCTTTGGCGATACCTAGGCGGGAGTGGACTACGGCGGCAACAGGAGCAACACAGTTGGTCGTACAAGAGGCATTATTGAGGACGGTGATGGTGTTTTGACGGTCATGTTCGATAATTTGAGCGGCGTTGACACCAAGCACGCTGGTCGGGACATCGGAACCCTTGGCAGGAGCAGAAATG
>Ga0209416_1000766_pt1 | contig 28357 bp, 29 predicted proteins | sample RifGroF1_FD_184001 | JGI IMG/M metagenome (GOLD analysis project Ga0209416, IMG submission 184001) | Groundwater microbial communities from Rifle, Colorado, USA - Groundwater F1 (SPAdes) (version 2) | ecosystem: Environmental > Aquatic > Deep subsurface > Groundwater | place: Rifle, Colorado...
AAAGACAAAAAAGCAACTATAATAAAGACCAACAGGCTTCACGATGCCGACACCGGATCTCCGGAAGTTCAAATTGCGCTTTTGAACGAGAAGATCACGAAATTGTCCTCGCACCTGAAAGCCCACAAGAAGGACAACCACTCAAGAAGAGGGTTGCTTCAGATGGTCAATAAGAGAAGAAGGCTTCTTTCCTATCTCAAAAAGAAGGACGAGGAAAGGTTTACTTCTGTTTCTGAAAAGTTGGAGCTTTCTAAGTAAGTTAGAGTCAGACCGTAGTAATTAAGTTTTAAGTCCGGACGTTAGATCAGGATTAGGAGTTAATGTATTGGGCACAAGCAGTATGTGCGTAATATTTTAAGTCTTAATCCCCACATTTATCACCCGGCTTACAAAAAATGAATAAAATCATAAAGAAAGAAATAAATTTCGCAGGGCGAAACCTTGTTCTAGAAACAGGTGAGCTTGCTATACAGGCCGATATGGCTGTGAAAGCTTCGTATGGGGATACAGTCATCCTGGCTACCGTTGTGCATAGTGCACCGATGCCTGACATAGACTTTTTCCCTTTAACAGTAAATTATGAGGAAAAGCTCTACGCGAGCGGAACTATAAAATCGTCCCGCTTCGTTAAAAGGGATGGTAAGGCCACCGACGAAGCAGTTATAAGCAAAAGATTGATAGATCACGCTATCAGACCATTATTTCCCAAAGAATACATGGATGAAGTGCAGGTGGTTGCTACTATCCTGTCACTCGATGTTGACGCCGATCCTGAATTTACAGCGATGACTGCGGTTTCCGCAGCTTTATCTGCGAGCGAATTGCCCTGGGACGGACCTATGGTCAGTTTAAGAGTCGGAAAAGTTGATGGAAATTATATCCTGAATCCTAGTAGCACTATTATAGAAGACAGCTCCAAGTTGAATATGATGATCTCCTTCGTGGGTGATCAGAAGAAATTCTTAGCCGTTGAAGCCGAAGCCGATATTTTGCCCGAGGACGATATTTTCGGTGCAATTAATTTCGCACGTGACGGAGCTGATCCGGTATTTAAGTTAATTAAAGAATTCGCAATGGAAGTAAATCCCGAGCATACGGTTTATAAATATGAACCTAAGACCGTAAGCGCAGAAATACTTGCAGACGTATCTGCGATCGCGAAAGAAACCCTAGAAAAGATAATTAGAATGGAATTCGACAAGACCGAACTTAAAGATAAAAGGGAAGAGATGAAAGATAAAGTCTTCACAGGACTTGAGGGTAAGTACAAAAAAGTCGATATGGTAATGGCTCTTGAAGAGCTGGAAAAGAAATCAATCCAGCACCTGATTCTTGATGAAGGGAAAAGACCTGACGGAAGAGGCGTAAATGACGTAAGGGACATTAGCTCCAGAATAAGTCTTTTGCCCAGAACCCATGGTTCTGCTCTTTTCACAAGAGGTGTCACCCAGGCTTTAACTGTCTGTACACTAGGTTCTCCTTCAATGGAGCTTTTGGTACAGAATATGTACGGAGAATTCAATAAGAGATTTATCCACTATTATAACTTCCCTCCTTTCTCAACAGGAGAAACAGGCAGAATGGGAGCTCCTAAATCCAGAGAAGTGGGTCACGGAATGCTGGCAGAAAAAGCTTTGAAAGCAGTAATACCTAGCCAGACAGAATTTCCTTACACAGTACTTCTCGTTTCTGAGGTGCTTTCTTCGAGCGGTTCATCTTCGATGGCTGCTACCTGCGGCTCAACCCTCGCATTAATGGATGCAGGTGTGCCTATAAAGGAAATGGTAGCCGGTGTGGGAGTCGGTATTATAACGACCGACGATTTCAGCAACTACAAGATTATGACCGATTTGGCCTACCTTGAAGATGCTTATGGATTCCTGGATTTTAAGATGGCCGGTTCAAGAAATGGTGTCACAGCCATACAGGCCGATATGAAGATTAAGGGAATTCCTGTTGAAATTCTGAAGGATATTATCGCTCAATCCAAAGCAGCCAGAATGAAAGTTTTGGACGAAATGGAAAAGACGATAACCGCACCTAAAGATACGGTTTCCAAGTATGCACCTAAGACCACAATGCTTAAGATTAATCCTGAAAAAATCGGGATGGTAATCGGAAGCGGCGGAAAGGTCATTAAGGAAATACAGGAAACTACCCAATCTGAGATATTCATCGAAGAGGACGGTACGGTAATAATATCTGCGGTTGAAATGGAAAATGTTCAGAAAGCCGCAAAGATAGTAGACGGATTAACAAGAGAACTTAGAACAGGCGAAGTATTTGACGGAGTAGTAAAAGACCTCCTGGACTTTGGTGCCCTTGTCGAGATATTACCGGGCAGGGTAGGACTGATGCACGTCAGTGAAATAACCAATTCATACGTCAAGAAAGTTGAAGATTGGTACAAACCCGGAGACAAAGTAAAAGTTAAAGTAATAGGACTCGGTCCTGAAGGAAAGATCAGTTTGTCGCATAAAGCACTCGAACCCAAATCCGACGGTTTGGAGAATTGATAACCTTTACGCTGTAAGCTGTTATAATTTATTTGATGTCGAGAAACTGCTCCCAGTGTGGAAGAAATCTGTCAAAAGCCGATGCCTATTTTTGTTCATCGTGCGGTGCTGTAGTTGGTAGTTCTGCGAGTGTCTTAGACAAACGCTATTACCAAACTTCGGGACCGGTAGCGAAGAACTTTTCAGGTCCGGCTTTTTCCGTTTGGGGTTTATTCGCCGGGGCAGGAGTATTTTTGCTTCTGGCGGCCTCTGCAATTGTGTCCTCATTTTTGACTAACAGCGCCGTGTCGAACGGCAAAACTATGATTGAAACGGCATTTCCTAATGCAGTAGAACCGTCAGAGGAGGTTCAGGTAGTAACAGAAACAGCGGTCCCCCAAAAGGCAATAGAAGGAATTGAAGCTGAAAGCTTTTTACCATTCGATACGGATTTTGCGGCTGTGTTCTATTCTCCCTCAGACTTTAGCGACGCTTTAAATTTTTTCGGGGTAGAAAATTCTTTCGATCAGGATTTTCTTAAGAACTCAAACCGCCCCCCTTTTATAATTGTCGTAGATCCTGCGGAAGAGCCTGAGGGTAAAAATGGAATCGTTGTTTTATTTTTTCCGCAGAGTAAGGTTCCGGATAATTCATACAAAAAATATATCTCCGGTGAGTTCACGGAAATAAATTTGAATAACCTTGTAATTGTCACGGACAGTACTGAGACGGGAGATGAGATAGCCCAGATTTCTAAAGGACTGAAAAAAGGCCTGAATTTAAATTCATATTACGTGAATATAAAAAATAAAATTCCGGAAAACGTGCGTTCTAAGATTTTTGTCTTTACGGACAATGGTGTAGGATATGTTAATAAATTTGATACGGACGCTTTGCCTGAGACTTTCAAGGCTCTGGTGCTAAGTTATATGAAGTCCGGAAGCTATTATGGATTTGTAAAATATGAGTGAAGACGTAGTTAAAAAAGATTTTTTATTTGAAGAGTTAAAGACGCTTACCGCTCAGGTGAACGAGACCAAGGGTATCCCCGAGGAACTTGCTGACCGTTTGCGCCAAATGATCCAAAGGTTGGACAGAATGGCGAACCTGGGGCACTACGCGACCGAATACGACACGCTGGCGAGGTATATCGGTATTGTTACGTCTATTCCGTGGTCTGCAAAGACTGAAGACAGGCTGGACCTCGCCATTACTAAACAGACTTTGGACCAGCACCATTACGGTCTCGATTACGTTAAAGAAAGAATCCTTGAGTACATGTCCTCGCTTATTCTCTTAAAGCAAAGACAGAAAGATGCTCTGGGTAGGGCACCCATCCTTTTAATGGTCGGTTTGCAGGGTGTCGGTAAAACAACTCTCGCAATTTCAATAGCCGAGGCTATGCAGAGGAAGTTTGTAAGGATTGCCATGGGAGGCATTGGTTCTACTTTGGAAATAAGGGGAAGAAGCAAAGCATTTCCCGAATCAGAACCCGGTTTGGTAATAAAAGCACTCATAAGCTCGGGTGTTAAAAATCCCGTTATTCTTTTGGATGAAATAGAAAAATCAAGCGGTGAGTCGGGATTGCAGTCAGACATTATGGCCGTATTACTTGAAATACTCGACCCAGCACAAAATATAGCATTCCGAGACCACTACATTGATTTTCCCGTTGATTTGTCTGACGTAATGTTTATTTGTTCTGCAAATAATCTTGGTCCTCTTTCAACTGCACTGTTGGACAGGATGGAAATTATAAAAATGCCTTCGTATTCCGACACCGAAAAAATGGTTATTGCGAGAGACTACGTGTTTCCCAAGGTTATCGAAAACTCGGGCTTAAAACCGGAAGAGTTGGAAATAGATCCGAATCTTTGGCCGGGAATAATAAGACCGTTCGGTTACGATTCGGGCATCAGAAGTCTGACCAGAACGTTGGAATCTATTTGTCGAAAGGTTGCAAAAGAAATTGTTGAGGGCAAATCAGAGAAAGTTGTTATAAACGCCGATAATTTAAAATACTATCTCCCCAAATAATATGAACAAAGAAGAGATGATGGAAAAGGTCGCCGTGGCTGTAAAAGCTTGTAAAAAATGCCGTTTACACTCTGGTGCATTAAACGCCGTCCCCGGAGAAGGAAATATAAACAGCGAGATTGTTTTTATCGGTGAAGCCCCCGGACGTACCGAGGACGAGACCGGAAGACCTTTTGTAGGAAGGGCGGGAAAACTTTTGGAGCACTCACTTGGAGACATCGGACTTTCCAGGAAAGATGTATGGATAGGTAACATTGTTAAACACCGGCCGCCGGACAACCGCGATCCGTTACCCGATGAAATAGCGGCGTGCGAAAAATTCCTGGCTTACCAGCTTAGGATAATTTCACCGTTGCTGGTTGTCCCACTAGGAAGATTTGCGATGAATTACTTTCACCCGGAAGGAAGAATTTCGCGCGACAGGGGTACGTTATTGCGTACGAAAAACTTTAATGTTTATCCGGTTTACCACCCCGCAGCAGCTCTAAGGAATCCTGAGATGATGAGCGGGTTTGTAGAAGATTTTAAGAGGATTCCACAAATATTAGATTTAATTAAAAAAGGAGATAAAGACATTCCCGTGCAAACGGACCAACAAATAGATGATGGACAACTTGTTCTGGGTTTGTAAACTTATCATATGGATCAACAATACGTAAATTCAATTACACAAGAAGAAAAGGGAGCGGCTAAGAACAAGCTTAAAATAATTACTTTGAGCGGTACTGAGTCGGTAACAAAAAACCTTACGGTTTATGAGTATGGCGACGATATAATTTTGGTGGACTGCGGAGTCGGTTTTCCCGACAGCGACCTTTATGGGGTTGACGTAGTCATACCGGATTTTACATACATACTGGAAAATTCCCACAAAATACGGGGTTTATTTGTCACGCATGGTCATGAAGACCATTTCGGGGCGGTACCGTTTTTGCTAAATCAGCTCGATATACCGATATTTACCAGTAAGCTGGTGCGGGGGTTTCTGAAAGAGAGACTTAACGACAAAGGATTTAAGCATTTAGCGGAAAGAACGCGTTTCACTCTATTAGAGCCCGGTACAGGTACGGTAACGGCAGGAGTATTTAAAGTTACGGCGTTCGGAGTTAATCACTCGGTGCCCTCCACAATGGGTTTAGCCATAGATACGCCGGAAGGTGTTGTATTGCACATGGCGGACTACAAAATAGACTGGACCCCGGTTTTGGACAAGCCGATAGATTTAAACACCATCGGTAAATACGGACAACAGGGAGTGTTGTGTTTATTATCTGACTGTCTAAACGTTTTAACTGAAGGTTACTCAAAAAGCGAAAGCTCGTTATCAAATACGTTCACCGATCTTTTTGAGAGCAACCCCGGCAGACAAATGTTTATCACGACCATCTCATCGAATATTTCGAGAATGAGTCAGATTATGACTTCGGCACTAAAGCACGGAAGGAAAGTTGTTTTAAGCGGACGTTCCATTGAACAAAGTGTAAAGGTTGCCAGAGGGCTGGGAGTAATAAAATTCCACGACGATCTTTTTGTTGACGAAAAAGAAGCGGGAAGACTTCCTCAGGGCGACGTTGTTTACATTATCGCCGGTTGCTACGGTCAGCCCGGTTCTTCACTCGGTAGATTAAGCAGAGGAGAACACAAAGAAATAGTTTTGGAAAAAGATCCTATCGTAATCTTTTCAGCCGACCCGAATCCTCCCGGAGTTGATGTGGCCGTGGAAAGGGTAATGTCCGCATTTACATTGTTCGGAGCGGAAGTTGTGTACAGCAGAATACAGGATAATCTTCATGTTTCCGGTCACGGTACTAAAGGTGATTTAATGACTATTGCATCCGTTGTGAAACCCAAATTTTTCATTCCGATTGGCGGAACTATTACCCGAATGCGCGCTTACACCAACATGCTGGGAGAACTCGGAGTGTCCAAAGACAGAGTGTTCGAATGTCTTGAGGGAGACACAATAGAATTTTCTTCAGGCAGGGCCAGAAAATCAGGAAGACTCGCAACCGTTCCTGTTTACATAGATACTGCGGGATCGGGTAGCACAATCAATCCTGTTGTTATAAAGGACAGGGATCAGTTATCTTCCGACGGAGTTTTCGTGGTTGTAATACCATCTAAAGATGGAAATCTCCTGAAAGATAATGTGGAGGTTGTAACACGCGGATTCATCTACGTTAAAGCCTCTCAGGAATTAATGGATAAATCCAGGAAGTTCGTGACCAAAACACTGGAAAAGATGTCGGAAAAACAACTCGAGTGGCCAGCTAAGAAGAAGAGACTTGAGAGCGAAATTCAGGACTTTCTCTTTAAGGAAACAAGAAGTTCGCCGCTGGTTATTGTCCACGCGTTAAATGTTTAAGAACGTTTTACCCGAACTGACGGTAATAGCCTCTTTTTTGGTTGCGTAACTTTGGTTGTCGTAATGATATAATTGAGCCAATGCCTAGAGGAAGAAAAAGGAAATTTAAGCTCAACTTCAGTGTTAAGCCCGAAACTATAAGGTCGGTAATAGCACTTGTGCTGGTGACAGCCGGTTTGCTCAGTCTCATAGCCTTTTTTGCCCCATCTTACAGTGTAAACGCCAAAATAAAGGGTTTTATGACGGGCATGTTCGGTAAACCGTCTATAATACTTCCTTTTCTTCTCATAATATCGGGAACTTTATTCATTCAAAAATTAAAAGTAAAAATAAAAGAGCCGAGGATAGCGGCAGGACTGCTTTTGGCTTTACTGGGTTTATCAGGTCTTTTTCATGTTTTTGTGAACAGAGACGAAGCTTTGGAAGCTGCACGGAACGGGTTGGGCGGAGGAATGGTAGGATACCAAATCAGTTCATTCTTGGCGGCCGGAGTAAGTATTTATGGCGCGGGGGTCCTTCTCGTGCTTTCCGTTTTGATTTCAGCAATTTTACTTTTCGATGTTTCACTGGATCAGGTGTTTGGATTTGTTTCAGAGAAAAAAGGTCTCATCAAATTACCTTTCAAAAATATGTGGCCGTTTAAAAAAGACACATCCGGAGAATTTGAGGAAGTAGGGGAAGACGAGTTCAATATTGAAGACGGTGAGGGGCAGGATCCCGCTTTGGTTTCAATACCCGGAGATGAGTTTGAAGAAACCCCGGAGTTTGAAATAATTCCTTCACAATACGAACCGCAAAAAGTTCCGGTAATAATACCCGAAGGCGCGACTTCTACAATCGCCACCATATCTCCTACGAATTTTCTGTCGGCGCCTCCCAATAAGATTTGGGTGGAGCCCCCTCTCGATTTATTGATAGAGCCGGTCGCCGAATCCAGAGATCTTTCTGAGTCCAAAGCAAACGAAAAGAAAATAGTAGACACCCTTAAATCGTTCGGAATAGACGTGGAAGTGGCGAACACAAAAGTAGGACCTTCCGTTACGCGCTATGCTTTAAAAACCAAATCGGTAACAAAAGTTTCAAAAATCGCGTCATTACACGAAAATTTGGCCCTCGCTCTTGCATCTCCCAACGGATCGGTGAGGGTAGAAGCTCCTATACCGGGTACGTCCGAAATCGGAATTGAAGTTCCCAATACCGTCAGATCAGTGGTTAATTTTAAATCGATAATTACTTCAGAAGCTATGAGAGGTATGAAAACTAAACTTGCTGTGGGATTGGGCAAAGACGTTGCGGGAAAAACATATGTATACGACATCGGTAAAATGCCACACATGTTAATTGCAGGTGCTACAAATTCAGGAAAATCTATTTTCATTCACAACATTTTATTTTCAGTATTATTCCGGGCTTCTCCCCAGGAAGTGAAGTTTATTCTGGTAGACCCGAAAAGAAATGAGCTGATCCATTATCAGGACATCCCGCATCTTATTACCCCCGTAGTTGTCGATATGGAAAAAACTCCTGCTGTATTTAAGTGGGCGGTTACAGAAATGGAAAGACGTCTGAAATTATTTGAACAGGCCAGAGTACGAAACCTTGACGCTTACAATGAGAATTCCGGATTTCAGGCTCTGCCCTATATTGTGATAGTTGTCGACGAATTTGCAGAGGTTATGATGCAGGACACCAACTCAGTGGAAAAGGCAGTAGTAAGACTCGCGCAGATGGCAAGATCGACAGGTATTCACCTTATTCTTGCCGTTCAACGACCTTCTATAAACATAATCACAGGAATTATCAAAGCAAATATTCCTACACGTGTAGCATTTAGCGTGTCGAGTCAGGTAGATTCAAGAGTTATTATCGACCAACCGGGAGCAGAAAAGCTTCTTACAAGAGGAGACATGCTTTTTGTTCCGCCCGATGCCCAAAAACCCATACGTTTGCAGGGTGCTTACATTGACGCGAAAGAAATAGACAGGTTGGTTAACTATCTTAAGACACAGGGAGTTGAGCCGGATTACGTCGAAGATGTGCTCAGTATGGCAATGGAGAAGGACGGAAGGGCAAATTCCAGCTCCTGGGGCGATGATGTCGACCCGTTGTTTGACGAAGCGGTAGACATTGTAAGTTCGATGGGAAAAGCTTCTGCATCATTATTACAGAGAAAGCTTTCAATAGGATTTTCCCGTGCCGCCAGAATAATAGATGAGATGGAGAACAAAGGAATAGTCGGTCCTGCTGCAGGAGGGAGCAGAGCGAGGGAGTTATTGATGGGCGGGAGCTCTTCGTACTCAGAAGAATTGGACGAACTGGTCTCCTAAAAATCTGGTAGAATAATCCATTATGGGAAACAAAAAGTCATCGAAATTAAGAAAAAAAGAAAGACGTTTAGCCGAGGTCGCCCGTGCGCAGAATGTTAGGGTGAATGTCGCATCGTCCCAGGCAAGTGAAGTAATCATTGAAGATAGAAATGATAAATTCGTAGGCAAGTCAGGTTATCACGAACTTCCGGAAGCGGAGATCAAAAAAGATATGATAAAAAATGTGGCATTTCTTGTGTTTGCGGTTGCCGTTATTGCCGGAATAAAAATCTCGGGCTGGAGTTTGTAATTTAAAGTCTTATCTCTGCGTCAATAAATTGTTCTAACCCGCCATCGAGCACATGCTCGGGGTTTGTAGACTCAACATCCGTTCTTAGATCTTTCACAAGTTTGTAGGGGTGCAGTACGTAATTTCTAATTTGATTTCCCCATCCGGGCATTTTGTAATCTCCCTTTGCCTTCTTTTTCTCCGCTTCTATCTTTTCTATTTCGAGTTTATAAAGTTTGGATTTTAATATTTTTAAAGCTTTTTCCCTGTTTTTTCCCTGAAATCTTTCCTCCTGGCATTCTACGATTATTCCGGTAGGTTTGTGTTTCAGGCGCACAGCCGTAGATACTTTATTTACGTTCTGTCCGCCGCTGCCGCCTGACCTGAAAAAATCCCACTCGACGTCTTCTTCTTTCAGTTCTATATCTTCAACGTCCTCATTTATAAGAGGAATAACTTCTACCAGTGCGAAAGAAGTTTGTCTCAAACTGTCGGCGTTAAAAGGAGATTGTCTGACAAGCCGATGGACTCCCGATTCGTTTTTGAGAAATCCGTATGCGTATCTTCCGGCTATTTCGACGGTGCCTGTTTTTATTCCGGCTTCGTCGCCTGGGATAGAATGAACCTCGTGCCATTCCCACTCGTTTTGTTCAGCATAACGTTTGTACATTCTGAATAATGTCGCTGCCCAATCCATTGCTTCGGTTCCGCCCTGGCCAGAGTGAACGGTAATTATAGCGTCGTTCGAATCGTGCTTGTCTTTAAAGAATGTTTTAAGTTCGAGACGATGGAGCTCCCTCTCAAAATTTTCATTATCGCCTTCTTCTGCGATAAGTTCGAGCATTTCGTAATCTTCGATATCTTTTTTTAATGCTGAAAGGTCTCTCGTAACTGCACTGCCTTCTTCCCAATTTTTCCATGTATCTTCTTCAGCAACCCTTTCTTCAAGGGTTTTAATCTTGGTCCGTTTTTCGTCTATAAACAGGCCTTTTTTGAGTTGTTCAAGTCTTTCGCGAAGAATATCCTGCATAACTATGAGATTATACCACCGGCTTTGGTCATTCCATTGCCTCTGTTCCGATCAGAAGCTGGTCGCCCGCGTTGAACTCTTTTTTGAGCATTTTGGTGGCTATGTAGGTCTCGACGGTGTCTTCAATTAGGCGGGCTAGAGGTCTGGCTCCCCACTCCGGAGAGTAGCCTTTGACCGAAAGCACGTCGACCAAATCAGATTTAAATCTAACATGAATGCCCTTTTCCTCGGAAAGTGCTTTCACTTTATCCAACATCAACAAGGTGATCTCTCTTACATTCTGCTCGGTAAGTGGGTTGAATACGATTATTCCTGAAAATCTGTTCAGAAATTCCGGTGCGAATTTTTCCCTGACATCCGCTAATGCGCGTTCCCTCATTTTTTCCAGTGTCCCGTGCTCGGAGAAAACCTGTTGTATGGATTTTGTCCCGACATTGCTTGTGGCAATTATTATTGTGTTTGTGAAATCAATTTTCATACCGGAATTATCGGTAAGCTTTCCCTCGTCAAGAACCTGCAAAAAGGTGAGAAGTATGTTCGGGTGCGCTTTTTCTATTTCGTCCAGGAGAATTAAGGCAAAGGGTTTTGATCTCACCATCTCTGTAAGCAGCCCTTTGCTGCTTCCGTTCACATCGCCGAGGAGCCGGTTCATGCTATCCAATTGCTGGTACTCGCTCATGTCGAGCCTGATCATATTGACCGCGCTTCCGAAATAATGTTCGGCCAGGGCTTTAGCGGTTTGGGTTTTTCCTATGCCTGTTGTCCCTACAAAAAGGAAACTTGCAATCGGCTTGTTTTGATCGCGTATACCAGCGCGTGCGCGTCTCAGCGACGTGGAAATTTGTCTTACAGCCTCATCCTGTCCGATTACCATCCGTTTCATTGTTTCTTCAATCGAAAGAAGTTTTTGGGCTTCGTCCTGGGTTACGGTTTCGACCGGTATTTTAGTCATTTCGGCGATCTCGGCAGCAACGTGCGAGGATGATAATATCCCCGAACCGCCCCCTACCTTAGTAGAGGTTCTGTTCAAGATATCGATGGCTTTGTCAGGAAGTACACGTTCGTGCATAAGTTTTTCCGATAACTCGACTGTTCTTACAAGTGCCGGATATGTTACCAATATATTATTTTGATTCTCAATTTTGTCGGCTTTGGTTTCGAGTATTTTCACCGTGACGTCTTTAGGAAGTTCATCAATTTGTACCAGGTGGAATAATCGGGCGAAAGCGCCGTTCGGTTCAATATATTTTCTATAATTTGAAACAGTCGAAGCCCCGATAAATTTTATTTTGTCATTCGCGAGATGGGGCTCTAACATCGTATAGATTTTGGAAGTTTCAGCGCTTGCATCTCCTGCACCTGCGACTAAGTTATGAATTTCGTCTATAAATAGAATAATGTCGCCTGAACCTTTTACCTCATCCATTACTTTTTTAAGATTTTCAGCTATCATTCCGGGCGATGTTGCCCCTGAAAGCAGACTGCCGATATCCAGACCTACAAGTCTGTGATTACTCAGGGATTTATACTCGTTACTCTCCATTATTGCCTGAGCAATTCCCTTTGCCAGCGTGGTTTTCCCGCTTCCCGGCTCGCCAATGATGAGAACGTTCTCTTTGGACCCGCTAAGGATTTGAGCTATTTTTTTAATATCTTCTTCCCGGCCGAGAATTTTTTTGTATCTTCCTAATGATATTTCTCTTGTGTAGTCGCGTGAAACAGCGTCAAGGTTGGGTGTTATCCTTCCGAGCATTCCTTTGCCGAACCCGCCTGTAAAAGTAAGTTCGTAATCATCCTGCCACAAAAATATTTTGTCTCTTGCGTTTCTCCTGTCGCTTTCCCATTCAATACTTCCTATAACGTATTTTATTGATGAGTTAAGGGAGGAAAGTATAATATCGATTTTTGGAATGTTATTCAAAAGCGCGAGAAGTAAGTGATCTGTTTCGATGTATTTGGATTTGAATCTGAGGGCATCGGCAAATGCAGCCTGCCCCAGAACTGAGATTTGTATAGAAGGTGCCGATCTTAATCTATCGAAGAGAAGGTCTTTGTTAATTTCCGAGCGTCTGAATATTTTTTCTGTGGAGGAGAGGTCAAAAAGCCATTTCATGCCCGAGCTTTGGTCTGCCTCAAGTTTCCCTAGTGCCGTCAACACATTATTTCTGCAGCTTTCTTCGAAATTTTCTTTAGCATTTTTTGATATACGAACGCGGGGAGTGTCTCTGTTTCTTAATAAATATAAAAGGTAGAGTGCGATAACGTAGGCCAGGGCATACGCCGGGGTTCCGAACTTATATACAAAAGCCGGGGCTAAATACCAGGCAACAGGTAAAAGTCCGCAAACCGGTATCAGAAGGACGAAAAAGACTAAGCCGGAAACCAGCCACGCAATCCTTATCGGAACGCCTATAAGTCTTCCTACCAGTGTGTAGTCTCCGAAGAGAGGTACGAACATAAGTCTCAGGTTTGTGGTAAAAGAAATCTGATTATTAGTCAGGGCAATAATGCGTGAAGATATCTTAAGGATTCTTCTTGGGGCTTTTAAGAGCCACCATATTATGAATTCGTGGGGGAGCCTGGGCAGAGACTTCATACCATAAGAATATCAGAGTTGAGGGGCATTTTGTATATGAATCGTGTGTATAAGCAGGCCGAACATAAATCCCAACAACCAGTAAAGTACGGGAACGTTTTTTGTGTTAACTATGTGCCCGGCCGGAATTACGAATATAACCTTTCCTATCAGCTCCTGCTCCGAAACCGGAAAAGAATCTCCGTGCTCATTATTGTCCCCTTTTGTTGAAAAATATACTCCTTTGGTCGTTCTTTGAATTTCGGCCACACGGTGTGTAACCACAACACCGTTTTGTTTAAAAGAGATAATATCCCCGTTTTTTATCTTGCGGACAGGTATTGTTACGACAACATCCCCGTTTCCGATAGCCGGTATCATAGATCCTGTTAAAACATAAAACAGGGAAACACCGGACAATTTTGCTGCCCCGACAAGCAAACTTATAAAAATTATTGTGTAATACCTGTCCACAAATACTTTCAGAAACCGCAACAACAAGGGAATTTTATAGTTGCGCGGATTCAAACTCGAAATCAAACAGGGCAGATTTACCCTGTTTTGTGCTACTTAAGTTCTCGGTGGAGAATCTGAGAACCAGTGCCCTTGCCTGGCCCGGGTTAATCTGACCGACGCCCATCCCCTCAGTTTTCCATTTAATTAATGTCTTTTTACCCAAAGTCATGCCTACTTCACCCGGATCAAGGACACCGCTTGAGTTCGCGTCGTTCCACTCAAATATTTCCACATTGATGTCGGATCTTAGTTCAGCGGGGTCGTTAATGGTTTCATAGAAAGCGTGAGACACTATGTTAATTCCCGACGTTCCGTTGTTTATAATTTTCATCGGGTAGTCAGCTGACCAGGTCTGTCCTATATTACCGAACGAAGGGCCCGGTAGTTCGTCGACGAGGTTTGTAGGATCTGTGCCAAGCGGAAGATCTCTCAGAAATCTGATGTCTGCACTTCCAATTGAAAATGTTGAGCCTAAAACCTTTCCTTTGTCAGTAAATGCTGCGAATGTTACTCCCGCTGCCAGACTTAGTATTATTCCCAGCCCCGCTACGTAAAAAAGCGATTTTTTGTTTGTCTTCAATTTTTCTCACCCCCTCCCAATAAATTTTGTGCGCGCATGCTCGAAAACGAGCTGTTGCATACAATGAGGTGGTCGGTAAAACCTATTCCGACGATTTTGCAGGCGTCTTCGAGCCTACGGGTTACCTTGATATCTTCTGCACTGGGGTAGGGCTCTCCTGATGGATGGTTATGGGCCAGTATGATAGAAACAGCGTTGTTCATTACCGCAACCTTTATAATTTCACGCGGGTGTATCAAGGTTTCGTTTACTGTCCCGACTGAAATCAGGCTTTTATTTATAACAGTGTTTCTTGCGTTGAGATTTATTAGATAAAGATGTTCGGTTTCTTTTCCCGATAAGCTGGATTTTATATAACCATACGCATCTTCCGGCGCTGATATTCTTACAATGCTCTTGTTTGTGTTGTTGTATCTCGAAGCTAGTTCTCTAACTGCAGAAAGTTTTACTGCTTTGACTTTCCCCAGATTCTTATAATTGGTCAATTTTTGTAACGGTAAATTTAACAGGTCAGTAAGAGTACCGGCTTCCTTTATTAGTGTTTGAGATAACTCCAAAACGGATTGTCCTTTTCCACCGCTGGACAAAATCAGGGCAATAAGCTCGGCGTCCGAAACTGTGCCGGAGCCCGATTTTAAAAGCTTTTCACGAGGCCTATCTTCCTCCGGAAGAGATGAGATTTTCATAATACATAATCTAGGTTATTGCAATGTACATTACAATATGTTAAATTCTACCCACACTATATATGTCCATAATTGGTGTAAAGATAAGAGAAATAAGAAATGCATGCAAATTATCCCAGTATAGATTTGGAAAAAAGATCGGTGTTTCCGGAAAGACGGTTTCAGCTTACGAGACCGGACGCGCAGTTCCTCCTGAGAAAATAATCAATGAAATCTCTGAAGTTTTTTCAACCCCAATACTTTATATGAATAAAATGGAAAAGTGTAAATTACGCGACCAGATAATCTCGGTAAAAACCTTTGTAGAAAATCTTGAAAAAGTATTGGCCGAAAATTAACGCTTCGAATACTGTGAAGCTTTTCTAGCTTTGTGCAGGTTAGGTTTCTTTCTTTCGACCATTCTTGAATCTCTGGTCAAAAGACCCTGCTTGTGAAGCATTACCGAGTATTCTTCATTCATTAGCGACAACGCCACAGATAGGCCGTGTGCTACAGCACCCAGCTGAGAAGATTTACCGGATCCTGCTACTTTGATGCTCGCTTTGAATTTAGCTTTAGGATGGGAGACTCCGAGAATATGAAAAGGCCTTGTCCAGGCTATCTGCTCTTTTTCTGAAGGGAAGTACTCGTTTATATCCATACCGTTTACAGTGATTTCGCCCTTTTCATCCCAGATAAAAACTCTGGCGACGGCTGTTTTTCTTCTACCGGTGCCTGAGAAGAATTTAGGTTCTATTTTTGTTTTTTCCTGTGCTTTTTCTTTTGCCATAATACTTTCACTTCGTTACAGTTTCCTGAGCCTTGTGTGGATGCTCGGGGCCTGCGTATACATGTAAATTATTTAATCTTTCGCTTCGTAGTTTATTTTTTGGAAGCATTCCTGTTACAGCTGCTATGAGTATTCTTGTAGGATTAGTTTCGAGTATCTTTTCGATCTTTTCTTCTCTGAGACCTTTGGGGAATCCTGTGTGGTGGATATATACTTTCTTTTTCATTTTGTTGCCGGTTAACGCTATTTTCTCGGCGTTGGTAACAACAACAATTCCGCCCGTGTTCTGATTAGGTGAGTACTCAGGATTGTTTTTACCTATAAGCATTTTTGCAATATCGGCTGCCAACATTCCCAATACTTTGTTTGTAGCATCGTAGAAATACCAGGTTCTGTTTTGCGTTTTTTTAGCGGCTGTTGTTTTATTTATCATTTTTCTTTTCTTTCTTTTCTTTTGTCTTTTCTTCTCCTTTTTTAGCTACGGGCTTTTTCTTTTCTGCTTTCTTTTCTGTTTTGGGAGTTTCATCTTTTCTTTCTGCAGGCAAAAGTTCGATTCTTGCGGTGTTGGCGTTGTCCCCGTCTCTGTTTCCGGTCTTTATTATTCTTGTGTAGCCGCCGGCTCTTTTCTCAAAGCGTCCCGCTAAGTTATCCATGAGCTTTTTTATGGCTTCTTCGTTACCGATGACTTTTCTAAGTTCTTTTACGGTATTGAACACAACTATCTTGTCAGGCGAGGAAAAGCCTTTTTTTGCTTTTGTGATGACTTTTTCTACAAAAGGTTTAACAAACTTGGCCTTTTCCAACGTAGTATCCATTTTCTCGTGAATTATGAGACTGACAGCAAGATTCTTTTCGAGTGATCCTCTGTGTCCTGCGGGTCTTCCCATTTTTTTCTTTGCTACTCTATGTCTCATATCTTATAATCTCCTGCTTATCTAAGACCTTCCTTCTTTAGAAGTTTCTTTATTTCTTCAAGTGATTTTTCTCCGAGATTTTTGATATCGGCTATTTCATCATCTGATTTCTTTGCCAGTTGTTTTAGAGTGTCTATACCGTGCTTCTTAAGAGCATTGATAGTTCTTGTCTGGAGAGGAAGTTCATCTACAGCAACGTCTTCTACGTCGACTACGGCTGAGTCTTCTTCTTCGGGTTCGACGGCCTTGTCTGTTTCAAGTTCCCACTGTTCGAAAGATTCATAGTATCCCTTAAGAATAGCGGACGCCTTAACAAGTGCCTGTTTAGGAGAGACGCTTCCGTCGGTCTCGACCGTTATAAGTAACTTGTCCAGGTCTGTTTTGTCTCCGAATCTTGTAGGTTCTACTTCGTAGGTTACGTTCAGAACAGGTGAGAACAAAGCATCAAGAATGATAACTCCGACTTTGGAGGTTTGTCTTTCTTCCATAGGAGAATATCCGACGCCGGGTTCTACAATAAGTTCGATGTTCAATTCGCTCTTAGAATCAGCAAGTGTGGCGATGTGAAGATCTTTGTTCATTAGCTCCAGGTCTGAAGGTATTTCCAGGTCTTTTGCTGTTACCACGCCCGCACCTTTTTTCTTAAGGGTAGCTACGACAGGATTATTTGTGTGTATTTTAAATCTCAGCTTTTTTACGTTCAAAGTAAGCTGAACTACATCCTCTTTAACACCCTGGATGGTTGTAAATTGGTGAGATGCCCCGCCTATTTTTACCTGTGTCACGGCGGCCCCTTCTATTTCTGTTAACAATACGCGTCTTAAGGCATTTCCGAGCGTATGTCCGAACCCTGTAGGAAGAGGCTCAACGGAATAAGTGCTTACTTCGTTGCTTTCCTTTATCGGGTTGATTTTTAAATTTTCTTTAGTGACTATCATCATTTCCTCCTTTAAAAATTACCTGGAATAAAATTCTATAATTGACTGCACATCTACTTTTTCCTGAGTGTCTTCCGCCAGGGGAAGTCTCGAATATATGACCTGCCTTTCTTTGATATTCGCCTCAAGCCATTCAGGAAGTACAATGCCTTCTCTTAGATGTATTTTTTCAAAACTGACGGGTTTTATAACGTCGCCGATTTTTAATGTTCTTGAAGGTATGTTCTCTTCTTTGTCGTTGACGTTAAATAAACCTCTTCTTATAAACTGTCTGGCTTGTGCTCTCGAAGTTGCAAATCCGCTTCTGTAGACCATATTATCCAGTCTTGATTCCAAAAGCTGCATTAAAATTTCACCTGAAACTCCCTTTGAGGCTAAAGCCTTATTAACGTAGTTCTTGAATTGTTTTTCCAAGATTCCATAAATTCTTTTGGCTTTCTGCTTTTCTCTTAATTGCTTACCGTATTCCGACACGGACTTTCTTCTGGTTCCGTGTTGTCCGGGAGCCTGGGCTTTTTTCGCGATAGCACACTTATCGGATTCGCATCTTGAACCCTTAAGATAAAGTTTTACGCCCTCTCTCCTGCAAAGTCTGCATTTTGGTCCGGTATATCTTGCCATATTATTAGACCCTTCTCTTTTTCTCCGGTCGGCATCCGTTGTGGGGGATGGGGGTGAGATCGGAAATTGACACGACGTTAAGGCCGACGGTCTTTAGAGCCTTAATGGATGATATTCTTCCCAAGCCTGCTCCTTTTAAGAAGACCGATACGTCTCTGACGCCTGCTTTTGCAGCGGCGGATCCGGCTGTTTCGGCTGCTTTTGTTGATGCATAAGGAGTGGATTTTCTTGAACCCTTAAATCCGGCGCTTCCTGAGCTGGCCGTGAATAAGGTGTTACCTTCGGAATCGGTTACCGTAATGATGGTGTTATTCATACCTGCGGTGATATAAACTCTCCCGCTCGGAGTTATTATTTTTTCTTTCTTTTTTCCTTTAGTTGATTTTTGAGCCATATTTAAATCACTATTTCTTCGCTAATTTCTTTTTCTGACCGCCTACGGTCTTTCTTTTACCTTTTCTCGTACGGGAATTAGTTCTTGTGCGTTGTCCCCTTACGGGAAGTCCTGCCAGATGTCTAAGCCCTCTATAAGCTTTTACTTCCTGCAAACGTCTGATGTTTTGGTTTACCAGTCTTTTCAGCTCTCCCTCGACATGGAGTTCCATGGCGGCAATCGCAGCGTTTATCTTTGCAACGTCTTCGTCAGTTAGGTTCTTTGCTCTGGTGTCGGGATTTATGCCTGACTTTTCCAGAACTTTCTTGGAGATGGTCGGACCAATACCGTAGATGTATCTTAAAGATGCTTCTATTCTTTTTTCTCCCGGTATGTCTACACCTTTGATTCTTGGCATAATTTAGCCTTGTCTTTGCTTATGTTTCGGGTTTCTTTTACAAATAACCCTAACTACTCCGCTTCTTATAATAATTTTGCAATCTTTACAGATTGGTTTTACAGATGATCTGACCTTCATGTTTCAATAATTCTTTCCGCTTGAGTTATTTAAGCCTGTAAATGATTCTGCCTCTTGTCAGATCGTGGGGGGAGAACTCTATTCTAACCTTGTCTCCCGGTAAAACCCTGATGTGGGCCTTCCTCATTTTCCCCGATATGACAGCCAAAGCGTTGGTTTCGTCTTCAAATTCTATCTTGAACATTCCTCCCATATGGGTTTCAGTTATTTTTCCGTCTTTTGTAATTACTTCTTTTGTGCTCATTTAGCTTTCTGACTCAGCAAACGCGCTTGATTGTAACAGAAGCGTTACCATAGGTCAATAAACTCTCTCCGGACATTCCGGGGGGTATTTTGTCGGTCCCAATATTGTGATATTGAGGTTTCATTGACTTTTCCAGCGACGAAATCTATATTACCATTGTATATGTAAAAATCAACCAAAAAGGGAATTCCGATGCTGGACATTAATTTTATTAAAAACAATACAGATTTAGTTAAGAAGGCCGTTGAAGACAAACAGCTTGGTAAGACCATTTCCATAGACAAGCTGCTAGAAACCCACGATCGCTACGTAGAGCTCTTAAAGAAGGTAGAGCTGCACAGATCCCTGAGGAACAAGCTCTCGGAGAGCATTTCCAAGGTAGCGGCTGTAGACAGATCCAACCTTATTAACGAAGCCACTTCCGTAAAAGCAGAGCTTAGCAAGTTTGAAAGGGAGCTTACCGAAACAAAAAATACGTTCGACCAGATGATGCTTTGGGTTCCAAGCGTTCCCGCTGAGGACGTACCTGTGGGAATGGACGAAAGCGGAAATAAGGTCGTCAGGGAGGAAGGCAGCGTTAAAGAACCGGCCTTTAAACCCAAAGACCACGTGGATTTGGGGGTTTCCCTGGACATTTTGGACCTCGAGAGAGGCGCAAAAATCGGTGGATTCCGTGGCTACTTTTTAAAAAATGAGGGCGCCCAGCTTGAACAAGCGCTGTTAAGATACGCCAGTGACCTGATGCTGGCTGAGGGTTACACCATGCTCAGTGTTCCGTGGATAGTAAAACCGGAATTTTTCACCGGAACAGGGTATTTCCCGTGGGGGGAAGAGGACCACTACAGGTTGGAAGATGACAAAGCTTTGATCGGAACAGCCGAGGTGTCTCTCACCTCTTATTACGCCGACGAAATTCTTAAGGAATCTGATCTTCCCGTGAGGCTGTTTGGATTGAGTCCGTGCTTTAGAAAAGAAATTGGCGCTTACGGCAAAGACACGAAGGGAATTTTCAGACTCCACCAATTCAACAAAGTTGAGCAGGTAGTGCTCACAACTGCTAACGAAGAGATAACTAGAGAATGGCATGAAAAAATGTTAGGTCACGCCGAAAATGTTCTAAAAGGGTTAAATCTTCCCTATAGGGTACTTTTAATGTGCACCGGAGACATGGGTGCGGGACAGGTAAAAAAGTACGATTTGGAGACATGGTTTCCATCCCAGAGTAAATACAAGGAGACCCACTCGGACTCTTACTTCCGTGACTTCCAGGCAAGAAGATTGAATATTAAGTACAGAGACTCAGCTGGAGAACTTAAGTATGTGTATACGCTGAATAACACCGTCGCAGCCACTCCCCGTCTATTGGCTGCCGTTATGGAAAATTACCAAAATGAAGATGGGAGCATTACAGTTCCGGAAGTTTTAAGAAGGTACGTAAATTTCGATAAAATCCTGCCCAAACAGAAAATAATTTGATAGTATGGCTTAATATATGAACATTTTTGACGGGATTCAGTTGCCTAAGATTATTTACGAAACTGAATCCAAATACAACGGCAAAGTACAGGTTTGGGAAGTCGGAAAGACCCGTAAAATCAAGGTAGACAGGATAGACCAGTCAATCTCGCACAGGTCTCCTTCTGCCGGGCGATTGGTGTGGGGGAAAGTAATAGAAGTTCTCGAAGAAAACGCCCCAGATTTTAAAAACATACTCCTCCTCGGTCTGGGCGGTGGCACTATGGCTCATCTGATCTCGGAAAAGTTCAATCCTCCCAATATGGTAAGCGTTGAGATCGACCCTGTGATGGTAGACATTGCCAAGCAGTATTTTGACCTCGACTCGATACCAAATCACCGAGTTATCATAGACGACGCGTTGCGGGTTGTTATAGAGCCTGAGGAATTTGATCTAAAACAGGAGTCCTTTAACGTATGCATTGTCGATATTTTCCAGGGAGAGAAGTACCCGGATCTCGGAAAGTCCGGCAATTTCATAACTTCTGTAAAGAAAATGGTGAGGCCCGGCGGCCTCTTAATTTTTAACAGGATATATTTAGATCATCATCAGGACGATGTAAATATATTTATAGAATACCTCGGTGACTTCCTTCAAAATGTGACCTGTTTAGTTGTTGCCGGCTACACAAATTCAGACAACGTATTAATCTACGGAAAAGTTTGACCTTTATAAATGACATTTTTTCAATCAGTTATTTTGGGAATAGTTCAGGGTTTAACCGAATTTATTCCTGTTTCTTCCTCCGGTCATCTCATAATTTTTCCTGAATTGTTTGGCTGGGAGCAAGGCGGTTTGGCTTTTGATACAACCTTGCACTTAGGTACGTTGGCCGCTCTTCTCGTTTATTTTTACAAAGATATCCGTGGAATGGGTATTTCTGTTTTCAAAGACATGGGCAAATATTCTCTAAGTTTTCCGAAATACTCTCCGGAAAGTAAACTCGTTGTTTGGTTACTCGCCGCTACAATACCTGCCGGAATAGCCGCTTTTTTATTCGGCGACTATTTGGAAAGTACTTTCAGAAGCATGCTTAGTGTTTCAATATTTTTATTATTGGGCTCGGCCTTAATGTTTTTTGCAGACAAGTTTGGCAAGAACGAGGATAAATCGCAGCCGGTACCCCCGGTAAGTTTTAAGAAGGTAGTTACGGCAGGTTTTTTCCAGTGCCTGGCATTATTCCCCGGAGTTTCAAGATCGGGCTCAACTATTTCAGGAGGTCTGTTATCGGGATTAAACAGAACTCAGGCAGCGAGGATTTCATTCCTTCTCTCGCTGCCCATAATTGCTGCGGCCGGTATTTTTCAACTTCCCGACGCTTTGGCTGAGTATTCGGGCGCCGGTACGGGTATTTTGATTTCGGGTTTTCTCACCAGCGCGTTGTCGGGATATTTGGCCGTGTCCTTTCTTATGAAATATCTGAATTCCCACGGGCTCAAAGTATTCATAGTTTACCGTTTAGCGCTCTCATTATTACTTATATTTTTAGCACTCTTTTAATACCCGCTTAGTTAAGCGGTGATATAATCATTTTCGATATGTTTAAGTTATTTGTCGATTCAAACGAAAAACAGCTGAGAAAGATCGAACCCTTAGTAGCTGCCATAAATTCCCACGAAGCAACTGTTCAAAATATGTCCAGGGAAGACATGCTTTCGAAGGTAGAAGAGTGGAAAAAAGAGTTATCAGGGTTGGACACCGACTCTCAGAAAAAAGTTATGGAAACCATCCTCCCCGAAGCTTTTGCCTTTGTCCGCGAGGCCTCGGTAAGGACTTTGGGAAAGCGCCATTTCGACGTCCAGTTAATGGCCGGTGTGGTGCTGCACGAAGGAAAAATATCAGAACAAAAGACAGGAGAAGGAAAAACTTTAACGGCGACCCTTCCATTATTTTTAAATTCATTAACAGGACGCGGGGCTCATTTGGTTACACCCAACGACTATCTCTCCAGGCACGGCGCAGGTTGGATGGGAGACGTTTATAACTATTTAGGAGTTAGTGTCGGAGTAATAATGCAGGAAAGAGCTTTTATTTACGACGGAAGTTTTGAAGGAACAGAGTTTGACGACATTTATGCGGTGCATTTAAGAGAAGTTTCGAGGCAGGAAGCTTACAAATGCGGAATTGTATATGGGACGAACCACGAGTTTGGTTTCGATTACCTTAGGGATAACATGGTCCGCTCACTAGGTTCTATGGTACAGACAAATCCCAACGGAGAGTTCGGAGTTCATAACTTTGCCATCGTTGACGAAGTAGACTCCATATTAATTGACGTGGCAAGAACGCCTTTGATAATTTCGGCTGCCGATGCCAAACCTTCTTCGAGATATTTTGACGCGGACCGCATAGTCAAAACTTTAGCAAAAAATTCCGATTACGAAGTTGAGGAAAAATTTAAGAACGTTACTTTAACCGATCTCGGAATAAGGCGTGTAGAAAGACTTTTGGGGGTAAACAATTTATACGAGCAGGATTTTGAAATGGTGCACCTGATGGAAGAGGCCCTTACGGCCCACGCCCTTTATGAGAAAGACCGTGACTACGTTGTAAAAGATGGAAAAGTCACCATTGTCGACCAGTTCACCGGAAGATTACTCCCCAACAACAGATTTTCTCACGGACTCCATCAGGCCATCGAAGCAAAAGAAGGTGTGGAGATACAGCAGGAATCTAAAACGCTGGCGGAAATTTCCTACCAAAATTATTTCAGAATGTACAAGAAACTAGCCGGTATGACAGGTACTGCCGCGACCGAGGCCGAGGAATTTTATAAAATATATAAACTCGATGTAGTTGTTATCCCGACAAATAAAACTAACACAAGAAAAGATCAGAACGATGTAGTTTACAAAACAGAAAGTGCCAAATTTAAAGCAGTAGCCGATGATATCGTCGAAAGGCACGCTAAAGGACAGCCTGTTTTGGTCGGTACTACCTCGGTAGAAAAAAGTGAACAACTGCACGAACTTCTATCGAGGAGAAAAGTCCCGCACGAAATTTTAAATGCAAAAAATCATGAACGTGAAGCTTTAATAATCGCCCAGGCGGGAAGAAAAGGCGGGGTGACCATTTCAACTAACATGGCAGGTAGAGGTGTCGACATTGTTTTAGGCGGCGATCCCCCTGTTGAAAACGAACAAAAAGAAGTGATAGATGCAGGCGGTTTATACGTTATAGGAACCGAAAGACACGACTCAAGAAGAATTGATAATCAGCTGAGAGGACGTTCAGGACGACAAGGAGACCCCGGTGAAACCAGATTTTTCGTTTCACTTCAGGATGACCTGATGAGAATTTTCGGCGGCGAGCAGGTAAGCAGAATGATGGACAGGTTCGGCATCGATGAAACAGTTCCCCTGGAAGCGGGATTGGTCACAAGATCTATAGAGAACGCACAAAAAAGAGTTGAAGGATTTAATTTCGACCGCAGAAAACAAGTTGTTGAAATGGACGACGTTATAAACGTTCACCGCGAGGTTATTTATTCTTTGAGAAGAAGAATTTTGGAATTGGAATCAGGGCAAACGGAACATAAAGATTGGTTGATGCAGAAATTGGCCGTGTCTTCAGTATTTAGCAAGGAACTTTGGGAAGAGAAAGAAAAAGAATTTGGAGTGGACACTTGGCTTGATATTGTTTCCGACTGGAGCTTGCCCGTTATTGATAATTTCTGGATGGACCACCTGGTAGATATGGATCAGGTTAGGGAAGGAATCGGGCTGAGAGGTTACGCTCAAAGAGACCCTATGGTTGAGTACAAGAAAGAAGGCCATGAAAGATTTGAAATCTTATTGGGACGCATCTACTCATTTGTTGGCGAAAGATTAAGTAAAGCAAGTAAGGACACTGTAGTCAGGAGCTCTTCAGCGGAGGAGGCCATGCTATCGCGCCTGAATTATCAGCACGGCGAACTGGAAACAGGAGTTTCGGAGGAAGCGGCCGCTAATAAGGCGCCAAGGGTTGTGGACCAGATGGGAAGAGTTCTTAAAGTAGAACAGATTTTGTCGGGAAAAGTTAAAGTCGGTAGAAACGACCCGTGCCCCTGCGGAAGCGGAAAGAAGTACAAAAATTGTCATGGAAGATGACAATTTCTTCGTCCTTCGGACTAAAGTATTTTCATGGAAAGTAATCCCTCTAAACCCGAATTGTTTGCCGGCAGGATAAAAGATATTTTCGGCGGAAAAGCTGGAGAAGTTTTGGAAGCAATTTCCCATCCCCGTTACGAAACTTTCAGACTCAACTTAAATAAAGACGGTGTTGAAGAGGTGTTGGGACAGTTGGGGGAGCTCGGGTTTGAAATCAGTGAAGGTCCGCTACCCAGGTCGTACGTTAATTTATCGTCACTTAACGGTATAAAAATTTCCCAAACCGACCTTTTTAAAAATGGAATTGTTTACGTTCAGGGGCTGAGCAGTATGCTGGACGTGGTTGTACTTGATCCTAAGCCGGACGAAAAGATATTAGATCTTTGCGCCAGTCCCGGAAGTAAAACTTCGTATATTGCGTCAATGACGGGTGTCCCTGGAAATATTTATGCTGTGGAAAATAATTCGGCCCGTTTCTTTTCACTGAAAAAGAATCTGACTCTTCAGGGTTTTGATGCTGTTATTACGGTTAAATCTAATGCGGTGGGTCTGGCCAACAGGTACCCGGAGTTCAATGAATTTTTCGACAAAATATTGGTCGACGTACCCTGCTCGAATGAAGGTAATGTGAGATTTGTGGATAAGGAACCGCTTAAATTCTGGAATCCGAAACTTCCGAAAAAAATATCAATGCTTCAAAAGAAAATTCTCGCGTCCGGTTACAACATGCTAAAGCCCGGGGGCTTTATGGTCTATTCCACTTGCACTTATTCTTTTGAGGAAAACGAAGCGGTTATAAATTGGGCGCTTAAGAAATTTGCAGATCTTGAAGTTATTGAGGTACCACTTCCGTCAAAAGGGTTGTCTTATATCAAAGGATTAACAGAACACCGCGGTGAAAAGCTAGATCAAAGGATTTCCAATGCTTTGAGAATTTTACCCGGAAAATATTTTGACGGTTTTTTTATTGCGCTTTTGCAGCGACAGCCTGTTCAAGGATATTGAGTGCGTTTATCGCGTTCGCGTCTCCCGGATTAAGTTCGAGAGTTTTTAACCAATAAATCCTTGCGGTATCGTAGTCTTCTTTGAAGTAAGCAATCACCCCTAGCTTATAAGTTGCGCCGTATAATCTCGGGTTCATTTGATAGGACTGTTCCAGATATTTCCAGGCATTGTCGTAGTCTTTCATTTGAAGATAAACATAACCGAGGTTGTGAACTGCATCGGCATAGGTGGGATCAAGCTCAATTGATTTTTTAAAGTTTTCGACTGCCAGTTCGTATTTTGCTTCCCTTGCGTAAACGTCGCCCAGATTGTTATAAACCCTAAAACTATACGGAGATACTTTTTGAGTCGCGTGCCATAAATTGCTCGTGCTTAGAAGATCCTGTGTTCTGATTGCGGTCCTTATGGTGTAAAAACCTAACAACGCTATAACCGCGTAAGTAGTGAATTTCTTGATACCGGTGTGTTTTTCCAGAAAAGGGATCAGAAATGCGAGTATTAGACAGAACGCCATCGTCGAAAGATACAAATACCTTTCGGCAATAAACCAGGCGATTGCTACGGGGCTAAACGATGGGAGTGTAGATACAAAGATAAGTAGAATAAATCCCGTCATATAGCTGGCTTTTTTGTAAAGTTTAAGAGAAACGTATAGTACAGCTAGTGTCACCGCAATCATTGCCGTATACGAAAGCATACTGATGTAGATTCCCTCGTGATAGACCGTCAAAGGCAGGGGAGATATCAGCAAATTTACTACCGTAAAAACTATGTACGGAGTTCTATTTAATAAGGGGGTAGCGGTGTAAGGGTTGTAATAGTAATCCTGTTGTAAATCGGTGACCCTGTTTGAAAACCCTCCGTATAAGTTTATATATGCATGGGCGCCGGCAAAAATGAAGTAAGGTAATATCCATAGCATTGATTTAAAGTAGATTTTTTTTCTCAGGATAAGCTGGTCAAATACCAGTATGGAAAAAGGTAGTGTCAGCACCCAGGCATTTCTGAGTACCACCAAGGCGACGATAAAAATGCCAATCTCTACTGCATAATATTTCTTTTTCTCTGTTTTCCAGAAAAGGTAGTGGAATATCATGGTGACCAGTGTGAAAAAAACAATGTGCAGATAGTGCATTGCCGAAATCCAGCCAACAGCCTCGCTGGCCAGAGGGTGGACGGCGAACAGAAGACTCGAAATCAGGGCCTTTTGTTTACCGAACAGTAGGTACGCAAAGATAAATAAAAGGGCGACATTAACAAAGTGCGAGAACACTGAAAACATATGATACGCACCGGGCTTCAGGCCGAAAACGGAATGGATAAGTGTAAGCTCCATATTATAAAGCATGCCTGTTCCGAACATTTTTCCCATATTTCCGATATCCGGGTTATACAAAATACCTTTCTCGTCGTCCATATTCAGAAATTCGCCGCGCGAGAGATTTCCGTAGGCAATCAAAACCAACAAGAGCAGTATTATGAAAGTGATTCTGTTAGCCTTAACTATTTGAAAAATATCTTTAAGTGATGTAACTTCTGTGTGGGAGTTGTTTTCCATATTTAGATATTATATAAATACCACAAAACCGTTATGAACATAAAGAGACATTTTTACGAAGTCGCAGAATCCTTTTTAACATCTCTTGTTGTTGTCCTTGTATTATACATAACAATAGGTTCGGTTGAAGTTGTTTGGGGGGCAAGCATGGAGCCGAACTTTGAAACCGGGGAAAGAATTTTGGTGGACAAGATAAGTGAGAACTTTAGAGAGTATGAGAGGGGCGAAGTGGTCGTATTGGTACCCCCTACCGAAGATTCGAAACATTTTATAAAAAGGGTCATCGGCCTTCCGGGAGACATAATTAAGGTTTTCGAGTGCAAGATCTACATTTACCGCGACGGGAACCAATTTACACTCGATGAAGAGTATTTGGGCAGCAGCGCCTGTACTTTGGGCGGAAACGAATTTCTTCAGGAGGGCAGGTCGGTTGAAATTAAGGAAGGTTCTTATGTCGTAATGGGTGACAACAGGCGTAATTCCCTCGATTCACGCGTTTTCGGCATGGTTAAAGCCTCGGATATTGTAGGAAGGGTCGTTTTCCGTTTTTGGCCTCCTGCGAAGATAGGCTTTGTGAATTAGGCGTTGACAACCTTCCCGGCATATGGTAGTTTTCGCACTGTTCTCAAGCATTTCCAATATTTTTGTTAAAATAGACCTTCGGGGTCAATTTTCTGTTGGAAAAAGCTTTGTTTCCGGGGAAATCAAGCCGTTTCTCAGGGAATACGTTTCGTTTCGATAGAAACACGTTATTATAGTAAGTAAGGAAAAACTTAATAAAACCGCATTTTTGTAGTAAAATTTTTTTTACGGCCAAATTTAGGGGAAAACTTAATGAGAGAAACTTTTTCTAAAAGAAAAATAGCTTTAAATCTTCCAAACTTAGCAGATATACAATTAAATTCGTACAACTG
>Ga0209416_1000767_pt1 | contig 28338 bp, 23 predicted proteins | sample RifGroF1_FD_184001 | JGI IMG/M metagenome (GOLD analysis project Ga0209416, IMG submission 184001) | Groundwater microbial communities from Rifle, Colorado, USA - Groundwater F1 (SPAdes) (version 2) | ecosystem: Environmental > Aquatic > Deep subsurface > Groundwater | place: Rifle, Colorado...
TACATACGACAAAGGAATTATGAATTTTGCCGCCACCGACGGTTTCAGACTTTCCGAAAAATCCATCTCCATTGGAAAATCAGACGCGAAAAAATTTACGGCGCTGATTCCTGCGAAAACGTTAGCGGAAGTCAGTAAAGTATTTGCCTCGTCTACGTCACCTTTGAAAATGATTCTCAGTGAAAACGAAAATCTCGCGCTCTTCTCTTCCGAAGACACAACGATAGCAACAAGAATTATTGACGGGCAATACCCCGACTATAAAAAAATAATACCCACGATCGCCCCCGTAAAAGCAGTCTTTAACGCAGATGAATTTTTAGAAGCCGTGAGGTTAACTACGGTTTTTGTAAAAGAAGGCACCAACAACACTATTAAACTACGTGTGGACCCCGAGGGATTAATAAAGATTTCTTCTTTGAATAACGAAACCGGAACTCATGAAAGTGAAATTCCTGCCGAGACAGAAGGGGAAATGCTGGAGATTGCGTTTAGCTCTAAGTACCTTCTGGATTTTTTGAATAACGTAAAAGGCGAGAAGATAAATATGGAAGCAAGTTCAAACAGTACTGCGTGTATTTTTAAAACTGACGTGACTGAAGATTTTTTGCACATTATAATGCCGATTCAGTTGTAAACGTATTGCTTCAAAAAAAAGCCAGGCTCTTTGTAAAAAGTCTGGCTTAAGATTTCTTAGTACTCTATCTTTTTGTCAGCTGTTTCCACCGTAAATGCTTTAAGAAGAGCGAGCAAAAAAATACGGATGAACACAGCAAACAGGTTCCAGATTGCATGAAGAAGAAAGGGCTTGAGCAACCCATCGGTCTGTACTGCAAAAAAACCGAATAGACACCCAAGCAAAGTTATAACCCCAAAACCCGAAAGTGATTTCACTAACTTCCTTTTCTTGGTGATGGGCACACTCGTTATCTCCTCCTCTTTTTTCTGGAGGACCTTTTCCACAAACGAATCTTTTAGATGGAGAGCTCCAAAGATTAGAGCACTTGCCACGATTCCCACCCAAGAGATTGTGCTCACCTCGTCAAACAGCACTATAAGTGGGAGCCGAAACAACACTTCTTCTATCGCCGGAACAAACAAAGCAATCACCGACACCATAAAAATAAAACTAACCCAATTGCTTTGACTGTCTCTGACGATTCTCGGTACTTTCCGCATCACAAAAAACCCAAGTACCGCCATAACAACAACTGGTAATACGGTAACCAGATTAAGATGCATCTCCCTCTCCTTATTTTGGATTAATCCGCAAAAAACATCGTGCGGTTAATTAACGAATAGATGCATTTTAACTCAAAACGGTGAAATAGTCAACCTATAGTGTATACATGCAAACTACTGCTCTGCGGGTGCTGCGGGACCCGGCTGGGATGGTGTACTTCCAAGATTAAACGTCCCCTGCTCTTTATTAAGTGATTCTACCGATTTCAAAATATCATCTGATGAGGGTTCGTTCTGAGGTGTGGGTTGTTCCATCTTTTTCTCTTCAGGTTTTGGTTGACCTTGGCCACTCTGGTTTTGTATCGAGGTCTCGGTGTCCGTAATAGTTTGAGTGCCTTGCGACGATTCGGTCCTCATTGACTCGTAAGGTCTCTGCACCGGCGGAATAGCAGGACCTGTCTTTGGTGCGTTTGAACCCAACGGCTTTATCAAACCCTGCTCCCGAAGCTTCAACAATTCTTCCGGATTTGTAGTAATAAGTTTATGTTCCGCCTCAGAAGCCATAACTTTTATTGCAACGTGGTTAGCACCGGCGAAGAATAACCCTTCTCCAACTGCTGCGGCCAGTAGCAATCTTTTTTCACCTTCCGATAAGTAGAAAGTTTCCGCAACTTTATCAATACCTGCGGGATGTTGTTTTAACAAAATTTGAATGGATGAGTTTGTAACAATTGCTTTTCCATACTCCGAAGATAAAAAGTCGTCGACATCCTGCGAGATTGTTGTCAAACCCAAATAATATTTTCTGGCTCTTTTCGCAATACTGTAGATAAATCTTGCGCTATCCTCGTTTTGTAATAAATACCAAGCCTCTTCCACTATCAGAATTCTTTTCTTGAGGTCGCGTCTTATTCTGGTCCAGACAAAATCAAGGATTAAATAAAAGGCTATCGGTCTCAATGCCTCTTCAAGATTTTTAGTAGAAAATACTGTCATTTTACTATCAAGATTTATGTTGGACTGGGAATCGAAAATACCTGTCATCGACCCTTTAATAAATCTTTCAAGTCTTTCAGCCATACCCTTAGCTTCGGGTTCGGAAGCTCCCATCAAGACTTTGTAGAGATCTTCCATGACGGGAGGCTCAATGCCTGATTGGGTGTCGGGATCAGTCGTAATGCCTTTAATTCTGTATGTTTCAATTAACGCCCTATCTAAAATTGCTTCTTCAGACGCAGTTAAACCTCCAAGCATTAGTTTAAGAAGCGTAATCAAGCCGATTAATTTTTGACCTAATTCGTTTTCACCTTCGACTGCAACTCCCGAAAGGTCGAACGGATTTATTTTGTGAGAAGAGTTTGCCGAAAAGTCGATGTAATTTCCGCCTACAGCTTCGCAAAGAGTTCTATATTCCTCTTCAGGGTCGATAATCATAACTTCTGAACCGAACACGAGTAATCTCAACGCTTCTAGTTTTACGAAATAAGATTTACCTGAACCTGATTTTGCAAAGACAACCGAGTTAGCATTTTCAAGTGAGAAACGGTCGAAAATTACCAGCGACCCGTTGTGCCTGTTGATACCATACATAATCCCCTCTTCCATGGTCAGGTCTGAAGAAGTGAAAGGGAACGTGGTGGCAAGACTGGTTGTATCCATATTTCTCGTGATTAACATCTTGTCTAATCCGGTTGGAATTGAGGACTGGAAAGCATCTTCCATTTGAAGTGAAGCTACTTTTGAAATAAGAAGTAGGGCGCCCAAAGTACTTTCCAGTTTCGAAGTTACCGATTCGAGTTCCTCAGGCGTCTCTGCAGAAATAGTTATGTAAAAGGAAAATTGGAAATATTTCTCTACGCCTTTAACAAGCTGTTCCTGAAGAGCCTTCGCATCTTCGAGTGCTGCCGAAACAACGGGGTCGACTATCTTACCCTTTTCCACATTGGTCATGGTCGTAGCTTCAAGTTCCGTGATTTTTCTTCTTAGGTCGTCCAAAATAACCTTGGACTTAACGGGGTAATAGAACATCGAAACGTCCAGCGTATGCTCGAAGTTAATAATAGGTGACAGCCAGTTCGCCCCTACAAATCTGGGGTAACCTGAAACGAAAATGGTTCTGAAGTACATGTTACCTATACGCAAAAAGGTAAAATCTACTTCGATTGCGGAGGGCGCGATGATATCCCTGACATTCAACATTCCTTCGGCCAACACCTGTGCCGGAGTTTTTTCTCCGGGTACGCCCTGCTGCTGTTTCCTGGGCTTTGGTTTGTCTGAGAACATTGTAAAAAGATTTAGTCCCATATTATTCCTCTATGATGGCGGGGTTTACAATCGCCGTCGTGTAATCATCTATTCCTGTTCTGATCCTTTGTCCATGGATGGTTGTGGGATTATAAATATCGAAATATAACTCCACCAAATCCTGGGTCATGAGCTGTTTGGTTTTTATACCCAGCCTGTTAAATTCCTTGATCACGTGATCTACTTTGGGTGCAAGTTCAATTCTTCCGTCATTGAGTACCTTGTCCACATTAAAGGACACTCTTTTGTTATGCTGACCGGCCAGTTTCATCATCCAGTCAAAAGGACCGGAGCCCGGTTGTGTAAGTTCGGCGACGCTTGTGGGTATCACGACATAAAACCTCTTGTCCAAAACATCATTTTTCTTAATAACTTCCTGAACAAATTTCCTGTAAGCCTGAGCCTGATGCTTAAGCAATGGGTCGTTAAGACGTGTTTCCACCCTGTAAACTTTTTCGATGTATTTTGTAATATCCAGCCTTCTTGATCTTATGACCACCTGAACCGGAAATGTAATAGAGTTTAAAAGCATGGAGAAAGCGGCGATTATGGCGTCCTGCTCCATTTCTGAAAGTAGGTCAAAATTCACTGCGGTGGTTTGAAGAACAGCACAAACCGCCCCATTTTTTAAAAGGACAAGATTATCTTTTATATCGAAAATGTCCAGATGGTCTTGAGTTGTAGGTGTTGTTTGAGCAGGCATATTATTTACCGGATATCACAAATGGAGGTACCACCTCACCTTTCAATTCTACAGAAATTTTCTCAAAGGACAATTTCATTTCTTCCGACGGCTTTACCTCGATAGAGTATTTACCGTTGCTGAGTGCCGATAGCAACTCAAATCTTCCGAGGCTGTCTGTCTTCAGTGCACGCACGGGCTCCTCTCTTTCATTTTTAACTATCAGTAGTATGTCCGTTAATACTTTTCCGTCTCCGCCTTTTACCACACCGTGCAGGGTATTGGGCTCCATATGGTCCATCGGGTAACTGTCCAGATTTAAGCTTGAAGAACCGGGTGCGCTTGCCGATGGGGTAGATTTCAAGCTCTGTAAACCTTGTGTAAGCACGCGATAATTTTGCTCGACATTCTGCTGTTTACTTTCCAAATCTTTTAGTAATCTCGACTGCGTATCGGAGGCAGACCCCGGGGCATGTGTGGTTTGAATATTCTTTTTAAGTCTCATTATCTCGTCTGTGAGTTCTTCGCTTTGTGTTTTAAGCTTTCCTACAACATTCTTTGCCTCGTCGTGAACTTCCTGAGCTTCCTGTTCTTTCTTTTCTACTACCGGTACCGGTAAAACGCTGGGTTTTGGAGACTTAATTCCTTCTTCTTCCTTTATTTTTTTCAGCAAAGATTGAAGTTTTAGCGCTTTATCGTTCATACTCTCCTCCACCGAAATCTCCTCTGTCGTGCGGAGAACTCTTTCCCCTCTGATAGGGAGAATCAGTTCGCCCTGAGATGGGAGTAGGTTAATAAATCTTCTTCCGGAGTGCATATCCGGGGTCATGGGACTTAAAGAAACGGTTCCGGAAAGTGAGCCTTTCGGTGCCGGGACGGTTGAAGAATCGACACCCTTACCCGCTCTGACATCCTCCCTGGCTTTTTGCGCCTCTTTTGCTTTGAATAAGTGGAAAAGACCGGCGTCCTTACGCTTCTGAAGAACGTTGGTTTCTACATTTTCCTTCTTCTCCGCAGTTTCTGGCGTGACCTCCGGAGCCTCAACTAAAATACCTTCTTCCTGTTCCGGTTCCGCACTCACAGTAGCAGGCGCCTGCGTCTCTGTGGTTACCCCAACTGCTGGTTGAATTCCAACCGACTGAGCCCCAAAGGACGAACGGGAAAAGGCCACCGCACCCGTACCGCTTTTTTTCTTATAGGCAGGAAAAGCGTCTCTGACTTTTTGCGCGTACTCTTTTTCAGGAATATCCAGCGGATCTATGTCTTCTTCTTTGGTCTGATATCTCAGATATTCTTCGAGTTTTCGTCTGCTCGACGTCGGCGCAAGAGTAATAAGTTCCTGTTTCAAAGTGGCAAGGTCGTCGTACATAAAAGCCGAAGGAATTGTAGGTTCCTTTTTCCATATGCGCTGAGTAGGCATATACATTGCCTTGAAAAAATTCACTATCCACTCGTCCATGCCTCTTTCCTGAACGGGAATAAAAGCAAAACCTATTCCTGAAAAAGCGATTATGAATACTAATGGCCAGCGGAAAATACCAATAAAAAAAACGTATGAAAGGTAAGCTAAAATTCCGGCGATAAAAACATAGGCGAACTGCCTCATCGTAAGATCACCGATAAGTTTGAAGTCCACGCTCATAACATTCTGAGGAACGGCGTGCTGCTTATTTGACTGGGGCATGTCTGCTAGTGGCATTTGTCTTTATTATATCAGCGAAGTTCTATAAAGTAATTTATATCCCTGCTCAGTCCCACGGTATTTGTGATGCTATTGTTCAGGATATCCAGCTCTTTACTTGCTTTTACTATTTCGGTACCAAAAGGAGGGTTAAAAGTAAGATTAAACGGGTCCGTGTCAGTACCGGGTTGTTTCTGTACATACAGTGAATACGACGAATTTTCCTTGGTCACGTTAAGGCCCTCCTCCAGATCGTACTTAATAACAAGAGAAACGGTCTCTTTAGGGTTAACCACCAGATCGTAACTGAAAACGTCATGGCCATTTGGAGTTCCTATGCCTATATTCTTGAGTACATCGGTGGAATTTCCCGCAGCATCAATAAATTCGGCTCCCGTAAGCTTTGCCCCCTTCTGAACTAGAATCCTCACGTGGTCTTTGTAAGGGCCGCCCGGCCATGCCATAGATTCTCCGGTGTGTTTGTAAGTCAATTTTAAGGTAGCCCTCAAGACCCCGTCGCGTGTCATGGAGTTTATCTCGTAGTCAATATTGTTTTTAACAAAATAGTTTGCTTTGGTTCCGCCCAAGTTAGAATTGACCACATAGAGATAGTCGCCTTCAACAGGGACCAACTGTCCATTCCAATTTCTTTCTTTTAAAACATCGTTCATCGCACCGTTGGATAGATTTATTAATAAGTGTTTTTCATCAAGAGATTTTTGTGTTTCCGCAAGTAAGCTTGGTAATTTATCTTTGGGAAGTGAAAACATTTTTTCCAACAACTTACTTCCTAAGATAGTTAGAAAAGATCTTTTTTGATCCGAACCGCTTACGTAATTGAAGTCACTGTGATACTGTGTCCTTTCATAAAGATTTTCCGCGTTAATCTCTTCGTTGTAAGCTGCTAAAAATACCGGTCCCGTTGCCCTTAGTATTCCTTCAACAAATTTAAGGTCTACGGCAATGTAACCGTCAACACTTTGGCCGTCTATTTTATAAAATAAATCGTTAAATACACCGGCTGCCGTCGGAAAATCCGGATCCCAATTTGAATTCCTCAGGTATAGCCTGTCCTCGGCCAAATACTTGGAAATTACCTCGGGCGGTGCTGTCTTTATATCCCTCAACAAAATCTGACCGTCGGGGTTATAAATATCATCGATTTTTAAATCTTTTAACTTACCTTTATCGAAAGTTAAAAGCCCGTAGGAACCTATAAAACCTCCTGTCGGACGTATTTCATTTGAATTTTGAAACCAAACAATGTATGTAGTTTCCTTATCAACACCGAGCACTGTTGCTGTCTCTCCAATAATTTTTGATGTCACGTCCAGATTTTGCTGAAGAGTATTTATATATTTCCCGTAATCAATAATGTATCCTCTGTATTTTTCAGGGATATGGTTTTGGTCTACCCCGCTAAAATCGGCCTGAGCGATGTAAAGAAGTTTTTTCGCCGAATCTATTTCAAGTTTTGCCGTATCAACTGTTTCGCGTGTAAGAATGTTCTGTGTGTCGGGGCGTAAAACTTCCCACATTCCTTCCAACGGCTCGGCTGATTTTGCGAGGTGCTCTACCGAATCCGAAAAATTTTGCAGAGAAGAGAACATGCGGAAATAACTTATGTATTCGGACGATTTTCCCGCGAACGAAAAAACCCACTTTATGTTTGAAAGATTTTTTCTGGCCGCCTCAAATTTTTTAGACGCTAGAACAGTATTTTTCGACAAACTTCCGACATCAAACGAGGAACCGGCTGCCGCAACATTTTGTAATGCAGTAGCACCCGACCTGGCATTTGAGTACAAGCTGAAAATAGGATTAACAAAAAATACTAATACCGCCGAAACAAATAAAGCAAAAATTACATAAAATTTGGGACTCCCTAAAAATCCAGGTAACTTTTTTTGCGTTGTAAGGTTTTTAACTGCCCCGTCAGTTTTATGCCGGTTGAAAATAGACGCCAGACTAAAACTCTTGCGGGTTTTAATGTTTTTGACCGGATACATTTTCGTGTACAAGTCGGCGCTGCTTGTCGGGTAAATCGAACTCACCTGCGGAGGATCGGGCGGTCTTACTGTAGTAGTCTGCGTTCCCTTCGATATCGCTTTCTCTTCAACGTACTTTGAAGGTTTAAATGTGTTCTGATTCACCGCGTATCCGAACCACTTCAGCGTATCCACAACTCCCGACTTCAGGCTTATGCGGGGCTTCCACGACAGGTCTTTTAAATTAAATGTCTCGGGGGCAGGACCTCTAAAAGGCATGGAAAAACCTGATTGTTTAAAAGTAATTTGAAGGTTACCGTCGGCCACGCTTCTCAAAAGATAGGCAAGTTCAAGCTGCGTAATTGCGGAATCAGGAACCAGCGAGTATATGCTCCCTTTTGTTTCCTGGTTAAACATAGACCTTAAGATGCCGCTAACCGCATCGGAGACATACAGATAAAATTCCTTTTCCACGCCGTCGTTTTGTACTTCGATGTCCCTGTTCTCAATCAAAGTTCTGATGTAAACGCCCATAACACCGCTTGAATCAAGGCTCATTCTCGGCCCATAAACTTCGGGAAGACGCACTATCCTGACATCAAGATCGTACTTTTTGAAATATTCCCAGACTATCGCCTCGGCAAACCGCTTGGCCTCAATCAGACTGAATTTGTTCTCTTCCGGCTTCGAAAGACCAAAATACTTGGCCAGTTCGTCCTGAGACATCCTTCCCTGGTAAACGTCGACTGTGGATATAAGTACAAATTTGGCTTCTGAGCGTCGGACCAGATCAAGGAGTGTCTTCGTCCCCAAAGAATTTGTCAGAAGTGAATCAAGTGTCGGATTATCGTTGCTGTACATGTAATCTTCGAGACCCGCCATATGGAAAACATAGTCGACACTTTCTATTTCAGGTGGGAGTCCTTCGTTGATATCTACGTTGAAGAGAGCGAAGTTGGGGTTTGAGAGGAGGTGTTTTACGTGAATTTCTTTTCCGGTGTTAAAATTATCTACCACCAGAACCTTGGCTCCGTTGGCAAGTAATGCCTCAACAAGATGAGATCCTATAAATCCTGCGCCACCACTGACTAAAATCGTTGGGGCGAGCGAATTTTTTTTAATGGACTGACTTTTGACCATTAGGGCAGTTTCTTAACAAATTCTGGTTATAAGTATAACCAAAAGCGGTCGCCCGACACAATGATTTATTAATCTAAATTGGTAATTTGTTGCTATAATTCACGTAGTGGATTTGGATCTCTAATTCAGAAAGCACGTATGGAACTGAAAGATATACTAAAAATACTAAATAAGAGAAGAGCCGAAATTGGCTTATTTGTGCTATGCGGAGGCTTTTTGGGTCTTGCCGCTTCGTTTTTACCGGGGAAATTTAAAACCGAGCTTTCTTATTTCGTGGGAAGGGCTGCAGACAAACCAAGTACAGAATTTTTTACGTATGAGGGTTTTTACGCCCAGCAGACGGCGCAATCTTTCACAAACACAGCAGTCGCTCTTTTAGAAAGCCAGAATTTAAAGAGATCTGTCCTAGGTGAATTAGAACTTCCCGTAACGGACAACAACATCAGAAAGCTTACCAAAAGTTACAGGGTCACGAAAAACGGGCCTCAAGTCATCACTCTAACGGTTGCCGATTACGATTACGATAAATCGTTAAATACCTTTACGGCAATTTCCGAAAAATTTCTGGAAGCGGGCGAAAAGGTAAGTTCCGGTTCCGACGAAAATATATCCGTGACACCTTTATCGGACGAGCCTGTTGTAAGGCAGGAACAGAGACCCTTCATTTATTTTGTAACCGGCGGTCTGCTTTTCGGCCTGGCGTTGTCGCTATTAAAACTGGCTTTTAAGGAGTACATAAAATGAAATACCAGATGAATACAGACGGAGGAGCCCGCGGTAATCCGGGACCATCCGGAATAGGCATTGTAATCAAAAATGAAAAGAAGGAAAAAATCTTCGAGTTAGGCTCCTACATCGGAAAAGCCACTAATAATCAGGCTGAGTATACGGCCTTAATCGAAGGACTTAAGGCAGCCCTGGAAAGAAACGTTACACACCTGAACTGTCTCTTGGACAGTGAACTAATCGTGAAACAAATGAGACACGAATATAAAGTTAAAAACGCCGATCTTAAAGTGTTATGGCAAACAGCTCTCGGACTCGCATCCAAATTTAAAGAGATAGAATTCAACCATGTATTGAGGGAAAAGAATCACGAAGCCGATCTTTTAGTCAACAAAGCCTTAGACGCTTATCAGGAATCTCCCAAAGGCATTTAAAATGAGAAAAAGTAATGCAAAGGAAACGGCAAAAGCAATCAAACGCACCCTTGCCTACCGGTCAATATTCCAGTACCCGATGAGTTTCTATCAGCTGGCGACCCTTCTCATCTCTTCTAAACCGGTGGATGGAAAAAAACTCAAGGAAACGTTAAACAAACTGGTAAAGGAAAATTGGGCACGAAAACGCTATGGAAAAGTCGAGATAAACGGTGAAAAATACACCAACTGGCTTTGGAAATACAAACATGCCACCCGGATCTTTAAAGAAAATTCTGAGCTGATCAGATTTCTCGGCGGTATACCCTGGATAAAAATGATCGCGGTTACCGGTTCGCTGGCTGCTTACAATCCGGAAAAAGACGCGGACATAGACATAATGATCATAACCGGAAAGAACAGGGTCTGGCTTACACGCGGTTTCGTGGCAACAATCCTGAAAATTTTGAAAAGGCATCCCGAGTTTGACGGACAACCCCGGAGTTTTTGTACAAATCTCTTTTTGGATGAAACGAAAATGGGATGGGACAAAGACCGGAGAAATATTTTTGTGGCGTCGGACATCGTAATGATGCAGCCGGTTGTCGACAAGTCGGACACATACCTACAGTTTATGAAAGAAAATAGCTGGGTGACAGAATATTTTCCCAACTTCAAAGTTAACTACCCATCAAAAGTCCGAAGGAAAAGTAGCGGAATTCTTCTGAATGCTTTGGAAAAAATCGCAAAAAGATCCCAGATGGTCTATATGAAAAAGAAAGTTACCACCGAAGTGCTGAAGTCTCACATCATACACTTTAACAAGAATGACAACTCCCCCAGAATTATGGAAGCTTACAAAGACGCGCTGAAGAAGCTAAAAGTTTCCAAATAACTAAGCTACAAAACGAAAGAGGGCGCCTACCGGCGCCCTCAGTTTAATTTCCTTTAATCCACAAGGGTCTTACATCATATCTTCCATGCCCATTCCGGGATTACCGGGTTTCGGTTCGTCTTTTTTAGGTGCCTCGGCTACCAGGCATTCGGTAGTAAGAATCATAGTTGCGGCAGAAACAGCGTTCTGTAATGCACTTCTGGCAACCTTGGCGGGATCTATGATTCCGTCCAGGACAAGGTCTACAAATGCCATTTTAACAACGTTATATCCCACATTCTGGTTCTTTTCTTCCATTGCCCTTCTCTCTATTTCAGCTAGAATCTTTCCGTCGTCAACACCGGTGTTTCTGATGAGCAACCTGGCCGGCTTTTCAAGACTTTCGGAAAGAATTTTCGCTCCGGTTTTTTCGTCGCCCTGCAGTTCAAGTTTATCAATAGCCTTTCGTGCGTTTAGGAAGGTTATTCCGCCGCCTGGTACTATTCCTTCTTCTACAGCAGCTTTTGTTGCGTGTACGGCGTCGTCGACTCTTAGTTTAAGCTCTTTCAACTCTGCTTCGGTGGCCGCACCTACTTTAATTACTGCAACACCGCCACTTAGTTTCGCCAATCTTTCCTTCATTTTGTCTTTGTCGTAATCTGAGGTACCTTGGTCTATTTGCGTGGCTATCTGCTTAATTCTTTCCTGAATTATTTTGGCATCGCCTTTTCCCCCAACGATAGTGGTGTTGTCCTTATCGGCGATTATCCTGTCGGCCCGTCCCAGGTCGTCTATCGTTATAGAATCAAGCTTTCTTCCTGTCTCCTGACTTACAAAACTGGCGCCGGTTAAAATCGCTATATCTTCCATCATTGCTTTTCTTCTGTCGCCAAAGCCCGGAGCTTTGACTGCCAGTACATTTAAAACGCCTCTCAATTTGTTAACTACCAAAGTTGCCAGAGCTTCGCCCTCAACATCTTCAGCAATTATTACCAGATTTTTCGAGACTTTTACAAAGCTTTCAAGCATAGGGAGAAGATCCTGCATACCTGAGATCTTAGAGTCTGTGACCAGTATGTAAGGCTCTTCCACGATTGATTCCATTTTATCGGGGTTTGTTACGAAATAGGGTGAGGAATAGCCTTTATCAAATTGCATTCCCTCTTTGTATTCAAGCTCAATGTCAAAACCTTTTGATTCGTCAACGGTGATGACTCCCTGTTCCCCTACCTTCTCCATCGCATCGGCAATTATCTTTCCGATTTCTTCGCTTTGTGCGGAAATGGTGGCAACCTGAATTCTTTCTTCTTTGCTGGATATCTTCTTGGACATGTTCTTAATTTCTTCGACAACTGCGTCTACGGCCTTTTCCAGACCTCTTTTTACCATCATCGCGTTTGCTCCGGCTGAGATATTTCTCAGTCCTGATTCAACTATCGCCTGTGCGAGCACGGTTGCTGTCGTTGTACCATCCCCTGCTATGTCGTTCGTTTTTGAAGCTGCCTCTTTTACGATCTGGGCTCCCATATTCTCGAACTTATCCTCCAACTCAATCTCTCTGGCTACTGTGACACCATCATGTACAACTGCGGGTGTTCCCCAGCTTTTGTCTAAAGCAACGTTGCCCCCTTTTGGACCGAGCGTTGTTGCAACAGCCCTCGCAAGCTTATCAACACCGGCCTTAAGCTTCATTCTCGCGGCATCCCCATAGATTATGTTTTTCACTGACATATAATTCCTCCTTTAACCTTCAACTATAGCTAAGATATCTTCCTCTTTAATAAGAAGCATATCTTTTCCGTCTAATTTAATTTCCGTTCCGCCCCATTTTTTATACATAACCACATCTCCGGCTTTAATTTCCATGGGAATTCTGTTCCCGGAATCGTCTCTTTTTCCTGAACCTACGGATATTACCTTGCCCTCAAGGGGCTTTTCTTTAGCGGTATCCGGAATAACAATACCTGATGGAAGTGTGGTGTCCTTTTGCATAGGTTCTACCAATAAATAATCAAAAAGTGGTTTAATTTTAGCTGCTGAAGCCATACAGTCCTCCGTTACAATAAAAAATTACTACTTAGATTTGTGACGTATCAATTTATAGCACTTGGGCTTGGAGAGTGTCAAATCTTTACTTCAAACGGCCGTAGACACGAAGTTTACCTTCCCCTATGCTTTCCTGCTTGTATATCTCGAATTCTCCCAGCTCTCCGGTGTTGGCTACGTGAGGCCCTCCGCAAAGCTCTTTGCTAACCGCGTTAGAAAAGTCGACCCCCACATAATACACTTTTACTTCTTCGGGGTAGGTTTCATTTTTCATATAAAGGGCACCGGACTTTTCAGCCTCTTCCTTAGGCATTACAACAAAACCCACAGGCAGTGCTTCTTTTATCCTAGCGTTCACTATGGATTGGACCTCAACCACTTCCTGCTCAGTCATCTTTTTCCCGTGATGAGAAAAATCAAACCTCAGTCTTTCGGCGGTAAGGTTGCTGCCCAACTGTCCGACGTGGTCGCCTAATACCTTCCTAAGCGCTGCCTGTAGTAAATGGGTCGTTGTATGGTATTTAATTACTGTCTCGCTGTGGTCAGCTAAACCGCCCTTAAACTTATTTTCAGCACCCGCACGTGATTTTTGCTGATGAAGGTCAAACACGGCCAAAAACTCTTTATGAAAATCTTTGTGCTCCAGAATAATTCCCTTATCTTCAAGGTCGTCCACGAAAATTTCTTCGGGATAACCCACGGACTGGAACAGGTCGAACGACATCTGTGCCCATTCCCGTAGTGTTTTCTTCTTGAGTTCTTCCTGTCCGATTTTAAGTAATGCTTTTTCCAAAATTACAAAGCCTCTTGTTAAAGTCTTTCTGAACTTCTCTTCCTCTTCCGTAAATATTTTTTTAAGAAGTTCTTTTTTCTCTGATAGTTGAGGATATAACCATCCCACGGCAGTTATAACGGGGCCTACCAAAGCAGAGGTAAGGTCTTTTTCAATTCCAAGAACTTTTCCTGATCTCACCATCCTTCGTAACAACCTTCTTAAAACATACCCCTGGTCTTTGTTCTCAGGTTGAACGCCGTCCATCCCCAGTAAACACGCAGCTCTCATATGATCGGAAACAATTCTCATCGCTCTTTTGGTTTTGTCGTCGGAAGAATATGACTTTCCGGACAACTCCTCTATTTTTTCTACGATTGGCCAGAAATTGTCTGTTTCAAAAATATCGTGTTTATTTTGAGAAACTACCGCCAGCCTTTCCAGCCCTCCTCCGAAGTCTACATTCTTTTGTGAAAGGGGCTCCCAGCCTTTATCGGTCTTTTTGTATTGCATAAAAACCGAGTTTCCAATTTCTAAAAACTCATCCGGATTATCGGCCGGGGATTTTCCTACTCCTGCACCTTCTCCGAGGTAATAAAAAACTTCACTGTCGGGACCTCCGAGCTCTCCTACGGCATCACCGCGCTGCCACCAATTGTCCTTCTTACCGCATAAAAAGATTCTTTCACCTTCCTTTGCCTCAATACCGTATTTAGCGAAAACCTCTTTTAGAATAGCTATGGATTCGTCATCTCTTGGGGCGTTGGCGTCCCCCTCAAAAACAGTAGCGAACAGTTTTTCAGGTGCCAAACCTAATACATCGACAAAAAATTCGTAAGCCCATGGTAATTGTTCTTTTTTAAAATAATCACCGAGCGACCAGTTTCCTATCATGTGAAACGCTATGGTGTGTCTTATTGTTGTACCGACTTCTTCTATATCCTCGAAACGTAAAGAACGCTGCACGTTTACTAATCTTTTGCCTAAAGGGTGCTGTTCTCCGGAAAGGTAAGGGACTAAAGGGAACATGCCCGAATTTACAAAAAGTAATGTGGAATCTCCTTCGGGAATAAGTGAAACGTTGGGGATTTGTTTATGCCCGCGGTCCGTATAAAAGTTTATGTATTTTAGTAGTATTTCTTTCGATGTCATAAATGCACACATTCCCGTGACGATACTTCCTGTCAGATTACAAGATTTCCGCCGCAGTTTTTGGAGGCCTGGGCGGGAATCGAACCCGCGATGAGGGTTTTGCAGACCCTTGCCTTGCCGCTTGGCTACCAGGCCATGTTGCCATTTTACCATTGCCGTGATAATTTATGTATTGTTCCATGTCAATATCTACTATTGCCAGCAAGGAAAAATCACTGCCCAACGCCGCCCTCTATATTATCGGTATTATAGGTGTGGGACTTATAGTCTATTTTGGCGGTTATATCATCACGAACGCCGATAAACTGAAGTCCAAATCCGGCATAAATGTTGACGTAATGGGGGAATCGGCTGAAATCTACATTAACGACAAATTCGTAAGCAAGACTCCCTACACATCCGCGGAGGTGGCATCAGGAAGCAATAAAATCACCCTAAAAAGCGGGGATAGACAGTATCAAACTTCCATCAATTTCCTTAAACGCGAAGGGGACAACGTTCACTACGTCGGCATTACAAGGGACTTGGGAACTTCCGACGCCTTTAGTTCTGGAAGCGAATTTTGGTTTGAAAAGGACACTTCCGGTAACGTTCTTAGGGTCATTAGCGAGCCTTCGGGTGCAAAGGTCTATATAGACAATTCCGAGGTAGGAGTTACACCGTTTTTATCCAACAACATAAGCAACGGTGACTACGAACTAAAAGTAGCTATCGCGGGTTTTGAAATTCAATCTTCAAGAATAACGATAAATAAAGGGTACACTCTAAACACTACGTTCAAGCTTTTTCCTGTACCCGTTCCACAAAAAATTTCTTCCTTCGAGGGATCTAAAAATCTCTACGATCTGTCGTCAGAAAATAACACAGTCACTACAAGCCCTCAGGAATGGGCCAAAGCAGTGGTTTATTGGAACAAATCTAGGGGTTTGAATATTGAAGGAACCGGTGAGAACAAGACACCTTTCTTCGAACTACTCCTTTCGTATAAGGGAGACCTTTATAACGCTGAGGGAACTCCTGTCACCACAAAGGAAGATCTTGCAGCCGTAAAAGCGGATAGCAGGATCGGTTACCTTGGCAGAACAATCGACGGACAAGGTCTTTCTAAAGAGGCCAAACAGACGCTTGAAACACTTCTCGGTACTGTGGCTACTGTCGGGAAACAAGCGAAGATCTTGACAACTCCCACAGGATGGCTCAGGGTAAGAAGCGAGCCCAGTTTGGACGGAACGGAAATAACCAGAGTAGACACCGGCGGAACATATCAGGTACTCGAAGAGCAAACCGGATGGGTAAAAATAAGGGTTTCAGATACTTCAGAAGGTTGGGTATCCGCTGATTACATCGAACTAGTTGAATGAACCGTACCACTCCAACAGGTCCGGTCTTAAATTCCTAACCGCTTCCTTACTTTTTTCGTACTCATCTGTTAACCCCAGCTTTCTCTCATATTCCGCAACTAACGAAATAACTCCGGCGTCCTTCGAATATTTTGACTTGAGCATCCGGAAAAAGTCTTTTGCTGCATTAATAAATTCCGGGTCGTGGTTCTGTGCGCCGGGCGCACTTTCCGGATTGTTATTTGCTAAAAAATAATACACGGGAACAAGGTTCCTCTCAGTCACAAGATTATCCGGATTAAGAGCGAGAGATTTTTGCAGGTCAGTGTACGCATTTTTTTTATCCTCGGTCCTTTTATTAACATCTTTTTCTAAAAACCCTGCCGTCAAATAAACCAACGACCGGGTGCGGTAATAAGAGGGCTCAGAAGGATTTAAATCAACCGCATTATTTATCAACCCCAAAGCTCTTTCATACTCCCCCTCTTTCAAAAAATCAGTTGCCTGAACTGAAAACTTATCCGCCGAATAAATTCTATTTACATGAGAGACTACTAGCACAGCCGCTGCCCACACTATAATTAGTATTATCAGCTTAATTAATTTCATTCCTTCCTCCCGGTTGAAATCAGAAGCAGCCATAACAAAACAGCAGGCGCAACCGTCGGCCACCCGAAAATATTGGTGACGGCAAACGCAATAATACTTCCGATATAACGTTTATCCGCGCGTTTAAGCAAAAAGAAAATTAAATATAAATATGTAAGGACACCGATGAGCCCCTGCTCCGCCCATGTTTCGAGGTAATAATTGTGCGGCTTATTAAAAACGTAATTCCATTCGGATGAATAATTTAGTTCCGCCGGTCTGAATTTCTGGAAAAAATAAGGGAACGTTTCCGGTCCTGTCCCGAACAGGAATACTTTAGGTTCTGAAGTAATCATTTCCAGAGTGCCTTTCCAAAGTCCGGAACGTATATACCCCGGGTCGGAAATTAAATAAGTTTGGTCTCCGTTTTGTGCCAAAACTATCGTGTACCTGTTCACAACTTTTTTTGCATCTATCAAGACGTCATTCAACCTTTCCTTAAACATCCCTGGAAATAGCAGAGGAATAAGTAAAGTCACGGACACTACAGCAATGAGGCGCAACAACAATCCGGACTTTTTCTCAATCATTTCTTTTTTCAGCAAAAATCTAAAAAGGTAAAAGGCGATAAGCACCAAAAAACCTGCCAAACCGGAAATTGAAAAAGTCAGCCAAAGAGATAAAAACTGAACAAGATAAAAAAGAAGATAAATCTTCCCGTTACGGAAAACGTACTCGTAGAAACTAATCCCTAATAATATTAGAACGTACTGTGCGTACCAGTTTGGCTGGCCTAAGGTTGAGAACACTCTATCCTGCAACCGTCCTCCCCATAAAAAACCAAGGGGCTCGAAATATTGACCGAAAGCAAACATGAAAAGAAACACGGAACCGATCTGCGCAACTTTAAAAAGAGTTTTTACGTCATCTTTGGAGAGAACATTTACACCGATGTAATAAAAAATTGCCAGGGCTATATAAAAAACGAAGGAGTCGGCAAATCTGGAGTAGTATCCGAACAAAGAAGTACTTATGTGTGAAGAAAACAATGTGGAAATTCCCATTGAAACTAGAAATAAAACTATGGCCAAAGGTAACGAAGTTGTTTTTCTGGGTTTAATGACCAAGCCCGATAAAAACACCGCTGAGAGAATAGTGCAGACCGTGTACAAAAAAGTGATTTTGGGAAACTCATATAACTCGTTGGTTTCGCGGGAAAAAACGAAAGGCAGCACAAATATGAGAAGGGAATAAATGAGAAGGTAGGGTTTTGCAAAGGCCGTTTTTATTGACGGAACAAAATGCATAGTAGTAATATCATATCAAGCCTGTCCAAATCTTTCTCCGGCCGGCTCAAATAACATGTTCTCTAAACTGCTTATTAAACTTATCGATCAGGCCATTATTCCTGCAGTAGTGCTGGTTTCGACAAGAATAGTTTCTATGGCCCTGCTCGCCATGTACTACGAAGTACCTTTTGAATTAACAAGAAAAGGTTTCATCTTCGAAGGCAAGGAACAATATACACAGATAAATTCTTACTCTCTGTTGATAATGACAGCTGTTCTTGCCATAAGCCTGGCATTCTTCCTTTTGAAAGCCCACGTTTTTCATGATACCCACATCACACCAAAACTGACCGCCACACTCTTCTCCCTGAGAATGCAGGGAATGGTTCAAAGTTCCCTGGATCTTTACACTAAGGGGGCAATCTGGATCTCATACGCCTACTTAATGACAATACTCACGGGAGCTCTTACGCTGTATTCTTTTATATACGCATTCGTTTTCTACATCACGCTTGCGGTCGCGGTACTCTCTTCAATCCTTCTCGTCACCGATATTGAAAACGAGATTAAAACGTCTAAAGATGACGGTTTAGATCATAACGTTACATTTTTGGAGGTTAATACGGAATAAATATGAAATTTTTAAATAAACTATTCATTAACACCGGGCTTTTTTCAGTCCTCACCTTGCTCCTTCTTGTTCCTGTGCTTGCGGTTACCATGGCGGGTTTCAATACGAGGAGTGTGGAAAGCTCTGAAGTACTATCCGCCCAGGATGAAAATATTAATACCCGGGAAGAACGATACGACGGCGTACCGGTAGAACTTGAAGAGATAATCAGGAAGGTCGAGCTTGAAATGGCAAAAGAAGCGGCCGCAAACCAGGAAGCAGCAAGAAATTCCATGCCCGTGGTATCTTCCCCAACAGAAGTACTAGAGATCGGGAATTAAAAAGAGTATCAGCATCGTCAATACCCCCCAAAAAGTTACGGTGAATAGAAGCGGTTTATCCGACAGCAACACTCTTTCCGGAGACTCCGCCTCACCTTTTTCGTAAATAACATATAAGTATCTGGCTATGCCGTAAATGACAAGCGGAATTGTAAGCATCATCCATTTCGGAGATTTTAAAATTGAAGGCAGAATTTTCAACAGAGCGTCATTTGTCCCTCTAGGAGATATCTGAAAAACAAATAGAGAGTAGGTAATTATCGTATAGGTCGCCGCCATAGAAATCATGCTATCCAAAAGGTTATCGGGGTAGTGTCTCAGAGTTTTTCTTGTCTCCATCTCACCCTGAGCCGGAGCATATTTTGAAAGAATTGTCTTTTCCGATCTTCTTTTTCCGAATGCCAGAAGAAGAGAGATACCGATAGTCGTAAGGGCTAACCAGCTTGAAATGGACGCATAGGAAGCCAACCCGCCCGCAAAAACCCTTAGAACAAATCCGGTCGCCACTACCAAAGAGTCCATAATTATAACGTTCCTAAAATACAATGAGTACGAAGCCTGCAGTAGTATGTAAACGATAAGGGATATTCCGAAATATGTGCCTACTGCGTTAAAACCAATAATCAACGAGGATGCTATTAAAATACCCGCAACTATTGACGCGAGTAAAGGCGAGAGACGCCCTGAGGCAATGGGACGGTTCTTCTTAATTGGGTGAAGCCTGTCTTTTTTAGCGTCGATTATATCGTTAATGAAATAGCTTCCGGATGAGAGAAGACAGAAGGCAATGAAAGCCTTTGAGGTCAAAGCTAACGTGTCAGGCTCGAACAACCTTCCCGCAAATATTGGGGCCGCGAACAAACTTAAGTTCTTCAGCCACTGCCTCGGGCGCGCCGTACGTATTAATTGGTAAAATGTGTAGACCATTAGTGGAATAATATGGCTTTTTCCACTTTTTCTCAAGCTTGCAAAATATAGCCGCGCCCTCTCTTGGTCTCAATTACCTCCTCCGCAGTATACTTTTTAAATTTCATCCTAAGGTTTCTGATGTGTACAACAAGGGTATTCGAGTAGGTTTCCAGACCGGATTCCCAGTTGTGTTCTAATAACAATTCACTGGTTAGCACTTTTCCGGCATTAAGGGAGAAGTGTTCGACCAGATCATATTCTTTTTTGCTCAGATGCACTCCCTGTTCGCCGTAGAAGAGCAGACGCCTGCTCAAATTCAAGTTAAATCCTTTGAATTTTACGATGTCGTCAGCTTTCGCGGTCGATGCGCGTCTCAGTACAACCATAAGCTCGGCGTGCAACTCATCTATTCCCGCGCTCGAAGACAAGTATATGTCCGCACCGGAGTTAAGGAATGTTACTTTTTCTTCGGACGTAGGATATGGGGTAAGGTAGACTATCGGTACTTCAGCACCGTTGACACGTAGCTTCCTGCATAACTCAAGCGCTGCCTGTCCCTTTATAGTGTTAGTTAAGAATAGCCAATCATACTCGTTACACTCCGCCATATAAAGGCAATCTTCCGACCCTTCCACTACGTCCCATACACCATTCTTTCGTATTTCGTTAAGAAGGGTCTGTCTCCCAATGCTTCCGTAATTAACTAAAAGAAACCTCATTTGTAATAACAATTAACCCTTCTAATGGACACCTACATGTATCAGAGTATTCTTTTTTTGGTTTAAATGTGGAATTTATTAAATACACCGGCTTTTGAAAAAAATTTACCCTTTGAATACAAATGGACTCATTGAGTACAAAGAGTCCTTTGAGTACAAATAAGTAATATTTACTCTTCAATAATGAAAAGAAAGTGAAAAAATTAAGCCCAGGCAGTTGAATTTTATCGGGAGATAAATTAGAATTCTATCTTGCTATGTTATTAACACCTCACACACTTGTAGGAATCGCCGTAGCTTCGGTAATAAAAAATCCGGCTATCGCTTTCCCCGTCTCGATAGGCATGCACTATCTGGGTGATCTTGTTCCTCATTGGGACTTCTTTTCCAACACTAACGAAGAAGAAAGGGTTTCCGGATGGCGTCCTCTTGCAGTAGCAGGAGAGTTATCGCTGGCTGTAGCCGCCGGAACAGCTTCGGTGCTCTATGCTCTGTGGCTCGCGAACGACCCGTCGCTTGCTTTCAGAATGCTAATTTGCGGTATAGGGGGAGTGATTCCGGATCTTTTAAGCGGACTCACAATGTACCTAAAGAATCTGGACGGGTTTATGAAAATAAACAACCGGATACAATCGAAGCTTCAGTTTCAAGCTCCCCTTCCTTGGGGGGTACTTACTCAAGTTCTCGTTTCTGTTTTCTCTGTCCTAGTGATCTTAAGTTCAACAGCGCGATAAAAAATCCCACGGCACCGATTATTGTAAGGGACAATTTGACTATATATCTCTCCGGCGACAAAAGTCCTATTAGTCCAAAAACTATAGCGGCAGACCAATAGAAACGGGCTATTTTCTGAACGCTCCACCCTCTATCCAGCAACAAATGGTGCAAATGCCCCCTGTCTCCCGAAAGAGGATTTTTTCTCTGGAAAATTCTTCTGAAAAAAGTGACCAGGGCATCAAGAAAAGGAATGAGAATAAAAAGCACTGATACAAGAACCTTGGTTTGCACGGAGATTGAAAGAGCAGCTAAGACCAATCCGGCAGCCATTGCTCCAAAACCCCACATTATCTTTGAAGGATACCAGGTGTATTTCGTAAATCCGAAAGCCGCTCCGGCACTTATCGCCGCCATTACGGCCACGCTTCGGTGCAGTGGCGCAAGATCTTCAAACCTCAACGCCAGAATCGCAACAAACACGGAGGATATGCCTATAACACCGGCGAACTGCCCGTCAATTCCGTTAGACCATGAAAGAGCGTTCATCATCCAAACAACCCAGACCATTGTAAGAACCGCAGAAACCACAGGAATCGAAGTAGAACCCACCATAATACTTATTTTCCCCAGCTCTACCAGACCATCGAAAGGAATGCTCACCGTACTCACAACAAGACCTGACAAGATTATGGGAAGCACACACAGAAAAAGTAGCAAAAGCCTTAGGAACGGATTTTCCAACACCCGAAACTCCGACGTTGGGTGCGTATTTTGAAAATCGTCAGTTATGCCCAGAACGGCAAGCATTAGCACCGAAAGATATATGCCCTGAAATTGTTTGCCTATGCCTAAAAAAAGAACGCTAAGAAGTAGAAATATCACGGCATATACGAACCCTCCACCACGTGCCGACGGTTCCCTTAAAAGCATTGCGGGGTGTCTGTGTACTCCGGGGTCCGTAACGATACGTTTCTTATGGGCAAAATCTATAAAGTATGGGAGAACAACATACACCGCTACAAAGGCTGCGAGAAACGGAGGGACAAGTGCCAGAAACTTTGCAGAGATAAAAGGCGGGAACGGCAATGATGCCGACTGAATAATGTAATAGATGCAGTAGAAGATGAATATATTTACGATAGTTACAAAGTAAGAAATGATTTCGTCAAAGTATCTCAGGTAAAGACGGTTTAAGTAACGTATTAGCCCCGCAACTACTGTCAGCACGAACGCAGTTGCCGGTAAATAATAGATGTAATGTTTGGGCGCCAGTTGGAAGTCACCCCAATTCTTGGCAAACCAAAACGGTATCTCCGAGTTGATGTATTTGTATCTGGCAAGAATATACAAAACCTGCAATAACAGTAAGAAAATGTTTATGAGGACGAAGGGCACGACGCTCCTTCTTCTTCCTGCAAAGAATACGTCTAACGATCTTTTGATCCTTGCGGCTATGTTCATTAGTGTAGTTCTACCTCACCTTGGGCGTGTGGTAAAGGTCCTTCATTTTATGTCCCAGAAGCATTTTGGTTTGTGCTTGAACCCACGGGAAAAAAGAGTATGTCAAAAGATTTAGCATTATTAGGGGACCTTCCAGCAACACAAAAAATTTCCTCCATATGGGCCATTTCTTGGGCATCGGAGTAACGAGTCCCATTCTCAAAATTGTTGCGGGGATTAAAAACACTAGGGTTATAGTCAAAATTAAACTCATGATGTCAGGCAGACTATATGCAAAATTCGATTGTTTAACATAGGGATTTACTAACGTAACAAGACCGAAGCCGAATGTTATCAAAAAAACGATATTTATTAATATCACTCTTCTCTCAATATGTTTGAACAGCCATCCAATTTTTTTAGATGCCGCGATCTTCTTATTCTTCATAAATTCTTTCATCGACAAAGGAAAATCTATTGCTCCCCAGCCCCAGCGTAGCAACTGCCTGTAAAGTCTTACGTGCGAATCTATAAAACTGCTGCCCTCGACTGCATCGGCTGAGTAAGGAATGTAATGGGGAATACCGTCGAAGTCTCCGTCGCGTACAAAAAAAGCTCTCCAATAGAAAATGGTGTCGTCGACACCCAGCGCAACATCCCAGTAATCCGCGTCTATTAACGTTTGAAGTGAGGCAGAATAGGACGAAAAACTATCTTTAAGGGCGCCCTTGGAAGCACTCCAGTCGGATAAACTACCCATGGTAACGGCGTTCGCTTCAATACGCATCATCACCGGCACACGCCAGAGATTGTTATTGAAAAGGTGGACCGCAGTAGAGTAGTAGTGATTATCCCTTCGGTCAGTCATAAGGTAAAGGTGAGAGAGTCTGGAAATATACTGAGAATTAAGAACGTGATCAGCGTCTATTGTGCTGAAAACATAATTTCTAATATTAGCGCCTTCATTTTTTAAAATTTCGACGGCATGTTTAGCCCCCCACGTCCGGTTTGCTGCCGCGGCGCCTATAGCCTCTCCGGCAATTCCCCGTGGATGGACGAAAATCAGTAAACGTTCAAGGAGATTGATACGTTCCCCCACAATCTCTCTTATACTTTTCTCAGTTTCTTCAGAATATTTTTGTTCGATAGTGTAAACAAGCGTGATTTTTTTTGTGTCAAACGTTTGGTTAAAAATACTTTCAATACTTTCCTTTAAAACTCCGGCCGGTTCGTTGACTGCAGGTATAAGTACTAAATGCTTCATCGCCTCTTTGCTTTCGGGCAAAGTTGCGGGATCGGGTAAGGCGGTAAACTCCAGCTTATTAAACTCATCCGCCCAGTCGACCTTTAACTCTTCTTTATATTTTCTGTATCCGAGAAAAAGACCGAATGAATGTTTGGCCGCGAGATAACTCCAGTAAACCGTAAAAAGGGTGAGCATATAAACAATAGCCGGGGGATAAATAATCCCCAGCCATATCGGTGATGTCAGAAGTGTCCAAGTCATAACGCCCAAAGACATTTCTAACACCCTATGTACGAGTTTATCGTGTTTGTCCACAAAAGTAGCAATCATAGGTTAATGTTAAAGAGTCTGCAGGCATTAGTTGTTGAAAGGGAGGCTACGGTTAGGTAGGGTTTTTCCTTTACCTGAGAGACTTTTTCAGCAACAATTTTAACATATTTGGGATAGTTTAACTCACCGCGGTGCCCCTGAGGAGGAAGCCACGGAGAATCGGTTTCCAATAAAAACATGTCGTCCGGAACCTTTGCAACAACTTCCCTCAGGTCTGCCCGGGAGGGATAAGTAATCATTCCTGAAAAGGACAGATAAACTCCCATGTCCAGAAATTTTTGGGCCACAACCCAATCCGAAGAAAAACAGTGCGCGACAGCTTTCAATCCCTGATTTTTGTAACGTGAAATTATTTCGAGGACTTTATCGTCCCCGTTTCTATTATGAATAACTACAGGCAGTCTTTTTTTTACAGCCAACTCTACCTGCATTTCAAAAAGTTTAATCTGATCTTCCACCTCTCTTTTGGGTGTGTGGTCAGAAATATCTATTCCGCACTCCCCGACGCCAACAATCTTGGGGTTTCCGTCAATTATTTTTTCCAGGTCGGAAAGTAACATATCATTGTTTTCACCAAGATCGCTGTGCGGATATATTCCTACAGTTCCGTACACGTACGGGATGGCACTGCAAATTTTGGACGAATCGGAACTGTCTTCAAGGGAAGTAGCGATGTTAATGAAGAGGAAAACACCCTCACTTTTGCTTTCTTCCGCAATTTCAGAAGGAGATTTACCGTAACGGGAATCTTTTAAGTGGCAATGGGAATCTACTAGCATTATTAGGCCATTAAAGATCTGAATTCTTCTCCGTCTATCGTTTCTTTTTCGAGAAGTTTCACGGCTACCATATCGAGCTTTTCTCTGTGTGTTTCTATTATTTCCTTAGCGTGTGTGTAAGCGTTATGAATTAATTTCTCAACTTCGGCGTCGATTTTTGCTGCCATCTCTTCACTGACCTTGCTTCCTTCTTCTATACCACGTGCCAACCAAAATTGACCTCCGCCCAGGTCATAAGAAACCGGTCCAAGAGAACTCATCCCCCACTCGGCCACCATCTTTCTTGCTATACCTGTAGCTTTACCTATGTCGTCGGATGCCCCCACGGTAAGCTCACCAAAAACGATTTCTTCAGCTGCACGCCCTCCAAGCATAGTTGATATTATTGAAGCCAGCCTAGTCTTAGTTTCATTGTAGCGGTCTCTCTCCGGCGGGAAACTCGTGTGTCCCAGCGAAGCGCCACGCGCAATTATGGATACTCTGTTAACAGGATCCATATCTTTGACAAAAGCAGACACTAGTGCGTGACCAGCTTCGTGATACGCGGTCATCTTCCGTTCTTCCTCGGTTTGCAAAGTTTTTCTTTCCGAGCCTATTGTTACTTTCAAGGCAGCTTCTTCTATATCCGACTGGTCGATTTTCGTTTTACCTGCACGGGCTGCCAGTATCGCAGCCTCATTCATCATATTTTCAATATCTGCACCGCTAAAACCCACCGTTTTTCTTGCTATCTGCTCTATCTTCACATCCTCAGCAACCGGCTTTTCTCTCATGTGAATTTTTATTATGGCTTCGCGGTCCTTAAGATCGGGCAACATAACGGTAATGCGGCGGTCGAATCTTCCCGGTCTTATTAACGCGGGATCAAGCATATCCGGCCTATTAGTCGCTGCCAGAACAATAACGTCAGTGCGGGTGTCAAACCCATCCATTTCTATAAGAATCTGGTTTAAGGTCTGCTCTCTTTCATCGTGTCCCCCGCCGATCCCCATGCCGCGCTGTCTTCCGATAGCGTCTATTTCGTCTATAAAAATCAAGCTAGGCTGGTTAGTACGTGCTACATCGAAAAGATCTCTGACCCTCGAAGAGCCTACTCCTACCAGCATTTCCATAAATTCGCTCCCCGCTACAGAATAGAACGGTACGTTTGCCTCTCCGGCTATAGCTTTTGCCAACAATGTTTTTCCGACGCCGGACGGCCCTACCAATAAAATTCCTTTTGGAATTCTTGCCCCAAGTTTCCTGTATTTTTCGGAATTCTTTAAGAAATCAACAATCTCCATCATTTCAGTTTTCGCTTCTTCGTTACCCGCAACGTCTTCAAAAGTTATCTGTGTGTCACCTTTTTTAAACAAACGGGCTCTACTTTTTCCGAAGGACGCGATGTCGCTGTTGGCACCTCTCATTTGTTTAAAAATGAAAAATAGGATTATTAACGGGAAACCAAACATAAGTAAGGGGGTGAGTATCTGCTCAAACGTAACCCGGTGCTCTATTGTTACGCTCCCGGCGATTTTTGATCTGTCTACTTCGTTGTTAAAAAGAATCTGATCAAAACTAATGGAACTTTCTTTTTCAGCCAACAGCTTTGTGCCGTCTTTAAGCTGTACCTCTAATTTGTCTCCGGCCACAACGACGTCCTGAACTTTTTCTTCCTTTATGAGTTGTACTAACTCATTTACTCCCACCTGCTCCGGTTTCTGGGAAAAACTTCCTGACCCCCCGAAGATCATAAAAAGGAGGATAGCCAGAAAAACGTAGAAAAAAACATTTCCCCAAGGACTCCTGGGATTTACATTGCCGATAAACGGAATAACCACTTGCTCTTTTTTGGCCTTTTTGCCGTTTTTATTTGAACCGTTCTTGTTCGCCATAAGCGTGTGAATTATACATTAAAAGCGGGGCAGCTTCATCTTTTCCCTGACAAGGTCCAGCGTCTCCAAAGCCTCTGTTCTGGTCCTTTTTGCTCCTTCAATAAGTATCCCGCGCACAGCGTCCGGATCGCTTTCGTACCCGGCTCTTCTCTGTCTGATAGGCTCAAGCAGTTTTTCGAGTGCTACGACCAGCTTTTCTTTGACCTCTACGTCCCCTACCTTGCCCGTAACGTACCTTTTTTTCAAATCAGAGACTTCTTCCTTATCGGTGTTAAAAGCGTCGTGGTAGATAAAAACAGGATTCCCATCCACTTTTCCCGGGTCGGACGGGTGTAGGCGGTTGGGGTCGGTGTACATTTTCATCACTTTTTTGCGGACGGTTCCGGCGTCATCACTTAAAAAAATTGCGTTGCCTAAGCTTTTTGTCATCTTCACCCCGCCGTCGAGACCTACAAGACGGGCGACCCTTCCTATCATTCCCTCAGGTTCTTTAAATACTTCTCCATAAGTGCTGTTAAATTTGTGGGCTATTTCACGGGTAAGCTCCAGGTGTGGGCTTTGGTCTTCTCCGACAGGTACGAGATCGGCTCTTACTGACAAAATGTCCGATGCCATCATTACCGGAAAGTTTAGAAAACCCAAAGAATAATTGTCCCCTAACTCTTTATCTCTTATTTCATCTTTTATTGTGGGGTTTCTGAGAATTCTCGGGTAGGGCACCAGCATCGACAGTAACATTGCAAGTTCATAAATTTCCGGAACGGTAGACTCAGCAAATATTGTCACTTTTGCAGGATCGAGACCGACCGAAAGATTGTCCATAGCCACCTGAAGTATTGAATCGGCAATTAAATCCGGCTCACCGATATATTTGGGGTACGCCAGCGAATGAGCATCGGCGAGTATTATGAATGTGTCGTAATCGTTTTGAAGTTTGACCCTATTCTCCAGAGAGCCTACGTAGTGGCCTAAATGAAGCCGCCCTGTTGTATTGTCGCCTGTTAGTATCCTTTTTTTCATAGTTTTTACACCACAGTTACTAGGATAAATTTAACATAAAAAGGGCGCTTTTTCTTTAGGGAAGGGACGGTTTGAGTTATATGGTGCCAACACCAGGGATCGAACCTGGGACCTGTCGCTTATGAAACGACCGCTCTTACCGACTGAGCTATGTTGGCCTGCCTCAGAAGAGATTA
>Ga0209416_1000770_pt1 | contig 28230 bp, 39 predicted proteins | sample RifGroF1_FD_184001 | JGI IMG/M metagenome (GOLD analysis project Ga0209416, IMG submission 184001) | Groundwater microbial communities from Rifle, Colorado, USA - Groundwater F1 (SPAdes) (version 2) | ecosystem: Environmental > Aquatic > Deep subsurface > Groundwater | place: Rifle, Colorado...
AGGCGGAACCAGCGAGGGCTGCTTTCTCAGTATCCAGTTCATTGATTGCAGCTTGAACTGTGGTGGCTGCTATGGAGCCTGCGGGGGTGTTTGAAATATATTCAGCAGAGATTGCACTTGCTGCTGATTGTGAAATAGTCCATGCTGTTTTTGTACCGCTACCGATTATTGATGTGATATTCATCACAAGCTGGTCTGTAGCATAACTGGTAACAGAGCCTAACATTTGATTTGTGCTTGGTGCGGCGGTATCTGCGATAACTAGCCACATTCCGGGTTGAAATGATTTGCCTGATGTTACGGTAAATGTTTTTGCGCCAGTTGCTATTGAATTGCTTGTCGCGCTTGTATCGGTTGTTGAATTGAGATTCATTGCTGCTGCTGTCGAATTTGCTTGTGTAGCGAATGCGTTTAATTCAGTAACAAGATTTCCTCTGGCGACAATATCAGCATCTGATGCAGTTATAAATGCTTCTGCTTGCATTGTCCTACTTAATGCAGGTGTTGGCATCGCTGTGATATTTTGTATAATCGCCATGATAATTCCTTATGTTAAACCTTCAATTGTTATCGAGCATATTGATACTGTTGGGTATGAAATATCAATTGAAAAGTCTTTATAAAATCCATACACAATCGTATTCGTTAAACTTTCCTCACCAATATAAACAATCGGTGTATCTTTATAATCAGACAAAGTATCTTGAATTGATGCTATTTTAGTATTATCTACCCAAAGTGTAAAGTCTGCCCGTTTGCTGAATGCGCGTGGGGTTACTCCATAATTTCCAAAGTCATCACGTGTTTTTATTGAATAACTATCTATCCCTGTTCGCGCACCATATTGAGTACCGCCAACATCAATTCGTGTGCCAATTACACATGCGCCACAAGATGCAATATTTCCAGTATCGGTCATCCAAATATCAATTATTGGCGAACTGTAATGCGGCATATCAATTTCTACATAATCACGTTTTCTGAGAATCGGCTCAAAATAATATGAATACCAGTTATCTATGCCATCAGTATAAGTAAGATTATATGTTTGGTCATAAATAACCGTTTTTACAGTGTGCGTACCTGACTGAGTGCCAGTTGTGTTAATGGCAGTACCACCGGAAGTTGCGCTTAATTCATAAGTATTTGTGGCTGCATTGACGACATAATAAGTTGTATCGGCAACAATTCCGGTTGGTAATGCGCCGGTAGTGCTGAATCGCACCATATCTCCATTAGCCTTCGTGTGCGCTGTATTAGTCACTACGCATGGTGTAGCGATTGTCATTGTGATAGTTGCACCAGACGCACTATCCGTCATTCTGAATCTCGCGGTAGCAGCAGATATATTCAGGATTGCAACAGAATCACATCTGCCAGATGGTGTCAATGTAACAGCGATACTATCAGCGTTTGTAGTTCTTGACGTAACAGACCCATCAAACATTTTCCAGCGATTAGTGCTCCCTAAATCAAGCCAATATGTAGGCGATTTATGCGGAGTATTTCCCACGTTACCTGCCGTCAATGATTCGTAAATATTGTGCGAAGAAATTGTGGCGGTATGAGTTCCTGATTGCGTTCCAGATGTTGTAATTTCAACTGGATTTAACAATGTCGTTGATATGGTTAAGGTGTCAACAGTGAGAACGGTAAGATAATAATGCTGTCCCGCTGTAATTCCTGTCGGCAGTGCGCCTGTTGTCGTGAAAATAACTATCGTTCCAGTAGCGAATCCGTGTGCCGTCCAAGTAACTACGCACGGCGATGCAATGGTCATTGTTACTGTGGCAGCGGGCGAAACAACTATTCTCTTATCGCCAAGCGCGTAAGTTGTTCCTACATCCCATGCAGCGTAATCTGCTTCGGTCACATTGCTGTAAGACAGATAAGCGTTGTTAATGTGTTTTGGGCGTATGAGTTTCATATAATCACCGTATGCTGATTATTTGTCTGGTTAAGTAGCCATGCGGAAAGCGTATTAAAATTCTCTTGCGTAATGTTATGCCCCGGTTCGTATTGCAGCATAGCGTGTTTATCAGTGCATAGTTCAATCATTGACGCTGTAATGGTTATCCTTAAACACGCATCAAGATTGATTATGTCATTGCCAATTTTTATTTTCATTCGTACCACCCTGACATTGCTGCGGAAGAAGCACCACCAGCTTGTGAAGAAAATATTGTAGCCTTTATTATCGTTAACGCGGGGAATACCAAAGGGATAGAAAAGTCATGCACATGACTGGAATCCTGAATGAATACCACATCTTTATATAGAAAGAAATCTGTTAGAACTGACTCTTCTGTGCATGTAGCCCTGAATCTAACCGACAAGGGTTTACCTGATGCCCCTGACGTACAGAAGGATTTGCAGTAAAAAGTCTTACCTGCCGGAACCATCATTGTGCAAGTCAAGGCACGATTCCCTCCGGGAGTCAGTACGCTGTAAACGCGTGTCGCATCACCAGTTCGGTAAATCGAGATCGTTCCGGTTGTCATCCCTCCAGTACCTGTGGCTTCCGCATGAAACGCGTTGATAAACCTGATATTAGTGGCAACTGTATTGACAGGATTTTGTCCATTCAAAGCTATAACTTCAACTTGCATATTACCTGAAGCATCAAGATACATCACATCCACTGACTGAACACCAGTGCCTCCAGCGGTATCATTAACCGAAGTGGACACAATCGTCATCTGCTCGCCAGCAGTAGCCGGAATAGGAATTGTTGTTGCAGTTCCTTCCCAAACATCATCACCCGTTGCTGCTGTAGATAAACTAGTACGTTGTCCGAAAGTTCTTAATTTACTATGTCCGGGAACTTTATTCATCCCTACCGTAGTAAGATAATCCACAGATAACATAAATCCATCATCTGATGATGCGATTTGAAAATCACCATCTGAATTTCTAACCGCAAGCGCAACATAGCGCACAGCACTCAAGTCAACGCCATCATTTACAGTCATGTTCATGCTGCTATCACCCTTTCTGCTGGCATTCCATCACCATCGAATTTGCGTAAGATTTTAGCAGCTTCGCCGGTGTTCTTTGCTAGTGCCAATCCGATAGCCTGCAATTCAGTGCGAAGATTCTTTATCTCATTTGCAGTATCGTCATTTGCAGCCATCATTCCACGCGATTCAGAATTGCTGAATATGCGGCTAGGTGGCGTGTATTCAATTTCAGGGCCATTCTCACCGACCATACGCCATCCGCCTTCATGGATACCGCCTGATGCGAAGGCTGGAAGTGATTGCGCTGATGTTAATGTTGCTTGCGCTGCGCTAATCGCTCTACCCCTAGCTCTGCCTCCATAATCACGACCGTAATCTGCCATCATAGCGGCATCCATTGCGCTTTGTGCAGTAGCAATAGCCGCATCCCTAGCTGCAACTAACGTTGGATTTGGATTTGACGCGGAATATACATTTGGCAGTGATGTAGCCACGGCTGCTGCGGTTTCCGCCGCTATGCGCGCAGCCTCAGCGGTGGCTGTTGCTGACCTAATAGCATCCTGCGCAACTAGTGCTTTCTGTGCATCTGCTGCCATCTGCGCGTTAGCAGCATCTGATGCGGCTTGATTAGTAGCGATAGCGGTATTTAGCAGATATATGAGGCTATCGGTTTGTATCGTGCTTTCGGTATTGATTGAATTCAACCATGCACTCATTTCATCCAATATCGGATTAGTGGATGCGTTCAGCGTGTCGGTGACTTTTGCGGTATATCCGGTTCCGTTTATTACTTCGGTACGAATCGCATTAGACGCGCCAATCAATAATCCAGACGGATCAGTGATGCGCAGAACTGATTTATTTACATTATCAACTCCGCTGACTTGCTGCGCTGTTGCGCTAATAACCGTTCCACGCAATACGTCAACATCCAACGTACCGGCAATCTTCGCGGCGTTTATTTCGTTTTGCACCGACAGTAACGCCGCATAACTTTCCTGAAGATTTACCACATTAGATACGTTCCCCGCTGCTGTTTCAGCAAGCAGGTTAGTCATTGTCGAGCTTATCAATTCAAGCACGGTAAGCTGCGCATCTGCAACGGTAACTTGTATATCGGTAGCGTCTGCCGTTGCCCCAAGCGCATTCTGCACCATCGCAAAGTCGCGCGCATATTCAACAGAACTTCTAGCCTGTAATTTTGATGCATCCAAGAAAGCCGTTGCCGATCCAGCAAGATTACCCTGTGCTGTTACATTTCCGCCAGCAGCCGCGATATTCGTACTTATAAACTCTGAACGTGATGCGCCGTAAGTGCTGGACAATGGAGTTTGCGCGCCAAGCCACAAGGAACGCATCAGATCGCGCACAGAAGCTCCGAAGGTGCGTAATGAGGCTACGGCATCACTTGCCGCTTTGAAATCGGCTACAGCCCTATCCTGAAGTGCCTTGATATTGTCCTTGACGGCCTGTGACGATTTATCCATCGCGTCAACCCACGACTTGATTGCACCCTGATTGGCAAGTATCGCTGTCAGTTGCTCAGTGCTTGCCGTCTGTGCGAACGCCCACCATGATTCAGTGGTAGTCAGGAATTGCGCCATCGGTAAACCTGCATTAGTCAGCGATTCAAGCGTGAGCGCGGATTGCCGTGCTTCTGGTGCGAATCCAGATATGAAGCTGGTCATCAGTTGCGCGCTGTTCGCCACGCCACCCAAGGCATTCGCAAGCTGGTCTGCGCTGTCCATCGTGGCGCGGGAGGTCGAGCTAAGCGCGTAAAACAGCTTGTTCAGCAATATCACCTCATCAGACAAGCGCACCGCAGTATCGGCAAGATTCTCGCCTTCCTTCTGGAACTGTGACAGACGCGGAATCATGTGTGCGCCCATCGAGTTTGCAATGTCGATGACGAGCTGGTTTTGCTGCTCTTGAGTTGCAACTTGGCGATTGATTGCGAAGCTCCATGTATCGAGCGCAGTCGTCGCCTCACCAGATACAGCAGCGAGCTTGGCGAACACAAACTCAGTACCAGCGATTACGTTTTGGAAGGCTTGCGCTTGTTCCGCACCGATGCCTTGAACGTCAACACCGGACTTATTGGAACGGAACCAACCGCCCTTTTGCGACCACGGTGTTTGATATTGCCCGGCGAATCCAGTTTGACTTGCGGTTCCGACAAGTGATGTTGTGCCTGATTGTTTTGGCCCCATACCGAATGCTGCATTAGCTATTCCGCCGATTACACCGCCAACAACAGCGCCCAATGGCCCACCAACCGCCATCCCTATGGCTGTTCCCATCATTGCAGCAGATTTTCCGTCAATACCGAATAGTTTTTTATCCCCCGCTATCATCGTACCCAATGATATTCCAGCCAACCCTGCGCCAACATAAGAGCCAATCGTCCCGACTGTTGAGCCTAAAGAACTAACCGATTGCGCGAACTCGCCAGTAGCAAGGCTTAATTCACCAGCAGTAGACAATCCTAATGACTGACCCAATCCAGATGTGGCGAAACTATTGAACATTCCAGACAATCCAGTAGTCGCGGTGGAACTATATGTAAACGCACCGGACAACCCATCATAGAATGATTTGCCAGCACTCAGCCAGCTTCCTCCGCCACCAGCATCCCCACCCATCATACTAGCCATCGCACCGCCAGCCCCACCAGCTCCAGCACCAGCTACGCCAATGTTGATAAGGAATTTCTGCACAGTCATCTTGTATAACATATCCAGCAGGTACTTCTTTATCGCATCGCCTATTTCCTTGAATGTATTTTTACCTTTATCGAGAATGTTGTTGAATGCTGTATGCGCGAAACCGTCAATCATTTCCCATTGCTTTTTAGCTTCTTCTGTAGCTTTTTTAGCTGATTCAGCTATAGCATCAGCGGTAGTTTTTCCTTCTTCCGCTGCTTTCTTACGCTTCAATGCTGAAATATGCTCTTCAATCATTGCAATTTCTTTTGCATTGGCTTCAGTTTTCGGCGTAATAGCAAGATTCTGTTCCCATGTTGCAATGGTGTCATTCTCACGTTGTTTTGTCAGCGCATCAATTTGCTCTTTCGTTTTACCGATAAGCGTATTCTCGAATTCTTGCTGTTTCGCTTTCTCGTTTATTGATGCAGTTTCCTTGTCAATCTCGTTCCAATACTTATTGCGGTATTCGATGCCATCTTGAAGTTGTTTTTTAAGTTCTGCATCAGCAGCTATTGATTTTTCTTTAGCGATATTCTGTTCATATAATGCAGCAGTAGCAATTTTTTGTGCTTCAGTTCCTTTGTATGTTCCGTCAACTATTTTCTGCATCCATTTAACAGCTTCTTTTTCGCTGGCAGTTAATTTTTCAGATTGCACTAAATCCAATTCATTAACAGCAAGACGCTCTTTAAGAGAGTTAATTAGTTTCTGTTCGGTGGATATTATTTCTTTTTTATTTTTATCCTGTCCGCCAGTAATACTTTTCCACAATTCGTCTTGAGCAACAGCAGCATTATTAGCTGATTGCTCCATTCCAGAAAAAGCTCTAGCAGAATTATCTAATTCTGAAAGCATCCTCTTTAGATTTTCCGCACCATCTGCACCAGCCTTTTTGAATCCTGACAAATCAAGTTTAGCAAATGCTAGAAATTGATTTACAGCGGTTCCAACTAATGTAAATAATATTTTTGCTTCTATCATAAGGATTTGCATTCCCTGTGATATTTTACTCAAAAGCGGAGAAATCCATTTCAATACATCGCCTATTAACCCAAATACTCCGCCTATCAATTTTAATACTTCCCAGTATGCTTTAGCGGTCGCAACAGCTTCTGGATTTAATGTGAATTTTTTTGATACGTCATCTACTGTTCCAATGTAATTTGCAATATCCAATACGGCTTTCTTAATCGCACCAAAGCCTTCTTCATCGGATAACAGCATTGATAGCCGCGCCTGCAAAATATCCCATGCGCCAGTCAAAGTTTTGGAACGTACTTCATCGGCAACCACTAGGAAGCCACTAAGCCTATCTGTAAGCTCTTTAACTAACTTATCAGGGCCTTCTGCCTTCCATTGCTTTAACAATGCGTCAGTAACGCCTATAGACCGAGCCAATGTGCTTGATGCAGGTTGAATACCGCCCGATATAAGGTCTCGGACTTCTTGAACGTATTGTTGTGAACTCAAGCCAAGTGACGATACTGCGATTGCGCCAGCGGTAGCCACTTTCTGTACTTGTTCAAGCGTCAACATAGCATTCAATCCACCTGATATAGCAGCCTGATTGACTTCCATCAATCTGCCCATATCAATGCCGTATTTCATTGAATCTTGCTGAACTTGCTTGACATATTGACCGGATGCTGCCCATGCTTGACCGAATGTTAAAGCCTTGCCATTAAGTTCACCCATTGATAGCAAGATACCAGCAACGCCTGTTTGAGCATCTTCTACGCGCTTCAACATTGCAGTGCCGAATAATGCCGGAGCAGCTAACGCGCCACCAAGCGCAATAACACCATACAAAGCACCAGTCATTTCAAATGTCAGCGATGCCATTGCTGCGGCGGTCTGGCGGATTGCGCCACGGTGACGGGCATTGCCGTGGATAGCGAGATTCTGCGCAGAAACAATATCGTGGTGCATACGATTGTATTCTTTGCCAACGATTATGCCTGCCGCATGGTCGGCTTGAAGTTGTTTCATTGCGGCAGATAATGCTGTTGTTTTTTCCCTGCGCTCCGCCAATGATTTTATGCCAGCGCGTGAATACGCATCCTCTTCTTTTTGACTAGCTATTTGAGTGGCAGTAAATTTCTTTGTCGTTTCAGCAAGCGATTTTAATTCTCTATCTGCGCGAGATATTCCGGTTGTATCAACCTCAATCTTCAATGTCGCTAAATCAAAATCGCTCATTTCGCGTCCTCCGCTTGAGAATTTAAGAAGCAATTATCAATCATCTTAATCGCCTTAATTTCCCATTGCTCTAATTTTATTTCATTTAGCCAGCACCAATCTTTTATGTCTGTTGGAGTAAGTGGATTAGCACCGAATCCGTTACTTCCGCGATATTGATTCAGTTCACAAAACCATCGCCAAACATATACTACATTTTCTGGAAGCTCATCATAATCCAACTGCTCCGGCTTAATTCCAGTCGCTTTCCATGCTACGTTCAAATGGTCGCGTAAGCTACATTTATCTTCTTGCCTTTTATTTAGCTCAAATTCATGTTTAGCATACGCGACCAGTTCTGAAATTAAGCCTTCAAAAAAAGTTCAACGTCGCCAATTGCTTCGTTAATCTGTGTGTAAATCCACGGATATTTCTTGTAAAGCATAATCGCGTTTTGAACATTGAACGGCAGTTCTTCGCCATTCGAGATAATACCGCGCCATCCCTTTGTGCAAAGGACTAGCAATTCGATATTCTCTGCTTCAATTTTTTCAATGGTGCGAGTTTCAGGGTCTTTGCCACGTTTTTTAGCAAAATCAGTTTTCCTGATATTTTCGTTTCCTCTGGCTCGCGTAAAATTACGGAATTCTGTTGAATCACTACCAAGAATGTTTACGAACCATCCCATTGGTGTTTTCAGTTTAGGGTGTATTAGTTCTAATTCAAAGCCTTTGTCGCAGGCAGAGATTGTATCAAGTTCGGCTAAATCAAATGACATGGTATTGCTCCTTTTTACGTTTGTACTCGTCTTACAAAATCCCGCTTCGATGTTGCTAGTCCGAAGCGGGGGTATTCAATTACTATTAAACAACACTGGAATCCTGCACGACAATTGTCGTATTCAGCGTATTCGTACCAGTTCCACCAGCGGTATTCTCAAGTGCTACGAATGGCATAGTCATGGTCAGACCTTTTTCGCCATCGTCTTTATCAGCACCATTGATTTTGCAGACAGGAAAGATGAATACCATTACGTCAGAATTGGCAGTATTGTCAGTAGTGAACGCGGCAACGATGGACACTTCCGTTTCAGCCAAGAAGTAATCGCGCATTGTTACGCTATCGAACAGAACGGACATATTGCCAGTTACGTCAATCATGCCGGGGAATACGTCAGCATCCACGTTTGAGCCTACAGTGCCACCCGGAACCGAATAGTTACCAGCGATACCGAAGTCCAGCGATGTAATCGTTGCAATCTTCGTTCCGGCAACATATACAGCACCGTTAGCAGCAGCCAGAGCGTTTCCGGTAGTAACAGCGGTAGGCGTAGTAAATACGCTTGCTGTTCCGGTGGTCATATTCAACCCCATAATCGGGAAGTCAATCGTTGCCATGCCGGTTGCAGGAAGTTTCACATTCATTCCGGTGAAAGCGCAGTCTGTGAATTGTTCAGATTGAGTAATATCAGCGTAGTTACGCTCAATAGTCCAGTAATCACGCGCATGGCTTGATGTTGGAATGTAGTTGTGCTTACCGACAGACAATGCAGTTACGGAATCACCAGCAGCCTTCGCGCCAACAGCAACGCCGTCCAGCATCGTGCCAGTCATTACGGTTGCGGTAAGTGCGGTAATCAGGAAGTTATGCGTGTTATTCGGTACACCAGTTGTTGACCAACCAGTCCAGCGAATTACCATTCCGATCTTAAAGCCTAGCGTCAGGAAGTTCGCCCCGGCAGTGGTAAATGTGCCAGATGCGCCAGTGGTTACAGCAGCGGTAACGTCAATCAATGCACCACTTGATACGCCAGCAGTCCATGCCGAAGAACGCAGTACAGAACCCATGAAGTCTTTGTAGGTTCCTACCGACAATTCACCATTGATAGTGCCGTCAACAGATATAACGCCATGCCGACCATCCGAACGCTGCATGGATGGTGCAATTTCGCTAGATTTGTAGAATGCTTTTTTCTTGTTAAGTGTCGCGGTAGTGCGACGATAGAGTTGTGCGCCAGAACCAGATGCGGCACTTCCAAGTGACGCTTGCTTTTTTGCCGCAAGTTGCGTGTATACCCCAGAGCTAATAGTCATGTCAATTCTCCAAAAATAATTAAAGTTAAATTATCTGAGGAGGATATTCGTAGGTGAGGCTTTCGCGTGACCTACTGCGTGCTCAGGGTATTACTGATTTGCTAGTCTTACATTTGAAACTATACACTACTTTTCTTGATTAGTGTCAATCTCTTGCTGTTCTTTCAACCATATTTCCCAAGCGGCTAACATGCCCTTTGTGAAACGTATCAATGCTTGATGTAATCTTAATGTTGAAGGCTTCAAGCGAATACCTCAGCATAATAGCGGCAGCGAACGGGAATTACCCAGAAGGCGTCCTGAACTGTACCCTGCCCGATTTCCGGTGTCTTTTCGATTATCACAGTTACTCCGCCATTCGTGAAACTTGAGCCACGTTTGAATGTTGTGCGGATTAGCTCTGCACGGGTTGCTGCTGTAACTGAACCGTTGTTAATCGGATAATGAAGCTCGATGAATAGCAATCCACGTTCCTGATAATGATTGTCGCCAAAGGTTGAGTTATCTGGCATTGATGGTACTAGGGTTACACGTTGGTAAGAAACTCCTGTAACTGGAATAAAATTTTGATTTTCCCATGATGTTGGCAAAGTAGGTGTCATGGCGAACAGACCGACCTCAAGTGCTTGGCGTACATTTACCAATCCGCTCATGCTATATTCCTCGCTTGCGCTACTGCCGTTCTAACGAACATCTTGGAATCATTCAGTGCGAGTTGAACCATGTGCGCGCCTGCACCTGCACCTCTTTCATTTGGCGGTGTCAGTTTCCATTTACTGATATAAGGATGCGTACCTGTTTCCATAGCCATCGCGTAAGGTGCGTTATTGTAAATAAAATGTCTTGCGGCTGTCGGTGCTGCTTTGACTTCCATGAATCGCGCCATTGAAGTTGAACCACTTGCGTCAATAGTCTCTGGAAAATCACCACCTACACTACCGTGAGAATATGACCAACTACCTTTAAACTCACCCGCTTTGTAAGTCGAAGCAGGGCGCATCTTTTGCCACATATCAGACCACAATTCCCACCGTCCTACAGGGCTTCTTTCAACAATAGCCTTGCCCACCATTATCACAGTTCCTTGCGTTACATGCGCAAGTCTCCGCTGATACTTGGCTACATGTTTGGCTATTTGCTCTGCGAAGTCCGCCATGATTTATCTTTTTGCTGTTTCGGCGCATCATCAGCTTCGGCAATCACTACCACCTCGCCGCGCTTCGTAACAGTATCATCCTCGCCATTCGGCTGTTTGCATACGTTACCATCAGCATCGCGCAATAGGCATATAGCCTCGCCAGTTTCGGGATTGGCACTGATGCAGTCTTGAATCTCTATACCATTAAAAGTGACTCTCATTCTCTATACTCCTTTTTATGCTACCTTCGGATAGTGCAATCGAACAAAATACAAGTTCCAGCGGGTGACAAGTCCTTTATATTCTTAATCTGAAAGGTAACTCCGCCAACTATCACTTGGTCGTTCAGGCTAGGCGCGACTCCATTAGCATCGAGATATAATCGTTTATCGCCTGCCTGAACAAGTGTATTGTTAATCATATCGTTGCCATATACAACTAAATTGTAATCGAATATCGCACCTTTGCGCGTGGTATCGGTTACGGTCGTTGTCGATGTTCCTGTTGAAGGATTATAGTCTCCCACAACGGTCGTTCTGAGCGTAATATCCTGCCCGTGCTTCGTTAGCAGTTTTAACGCTTTATCCGCTAACTTTGCGTAATCCATTATTTAACCAACTGTACGCTAATGCCATTGCTATTCAGGTACGGTGAAAGCATCGCGTCAACGGAAGAATATCTAACGGCTTGTGCGGAGAATTCGCTGTACTTAATTGTAATCGGCCCGACGATTTCTTCTTTGACATTCTGTGTGGCATCTGGCATCAACGAAGTTTCAGTAATTGATTTAAGCGCATATTCAGCGCAAGCGTTCTTAACTTCTACCGGAACGATAATGTCAGATACCAGATAAGGATACGCGCCTACAGCACCGTGAACGAATGGCTCAAGATATACGAAACTGCGCGGCCAGCACAATGACTGTGTTGAAGTGCGTCTATACCCTTTCCAGCGTTGGCGATAGGCTTGAAGCATATATGCCGTAGCGCGTCTCACATAAGTTTCGCGGGTAGCGTCATTCGTAATCGCAGCCCAAGCGGTATTTCCATTCTTATCGTGATAGTCAGCGATATAAACCAATGTCGCATAAGCATCTGCATTAGCTACTTCAGTTCCATCTTCAACAATAAGCGTACTTGGAACGGCTACAGTCGTTGCACTATTGGCAATGGTGCTGCCATCCACATTGGTTGCAGTTACACGCCCTACAAGCGTATATCCTATGTCAGCCCTTGTGACGGTATAGGTAGATGCCGTTGCGCCCGTTATAGGCGTTCCTGCGCGTAACCAAGCGTATGCATAAGAATCAGGAACAACGTCCCATGTTCCGTCAGACAGCGTAAGTATCTCACCGAACTCTACTGTTCCGGTTATCGCTGGCAGTACCGTATTAACTGGGGCGGCCATCTAAACTCCTTATTTCTTTTTGATAGGATAAGGCTTCAACTGGATTTCCTTGATAGGGAATTGCTTGCCAGCTTTTTTCAGATTCTTGATAAATGCCACTTCACGGTAGTTAGGCTTACCAAAAGTAACAATCATAGTCTCACCACGATTATTTGCTTTCGGCTTATTGTGCCATGTTGCCTTGACTACCAATTTATCGCTCAAATACTTTATAGCAGATTTCGCATCTTTAGTTGCAATCAATGTAGCAGATACAGTAGCAATCCACTTGGTATCAATTTCAGTTTTCATTACTTAACTCCAAGATTGGCAAATGCAGATGCCGCTGTGAAAAGCGTTTTACGCCCAGCCAAATGATGATATTTAACTTTGTTGGAATCCAGATAAGCCTTCAATTCTTCATCCGTCATCGCGTTAAAATACTCATTACTTCGGGTATCTGGGATGTCAACAGTAATGATTGTTTTGGCGATAGGCTCTGGTTCCGGCTCAACAACTGCTGGCTCTTCAACTACAGGTTCCGGTTCTGGCTGTAATCCGATTACAGTATCAGGTTGTTTTTCCTGTTTTTCAGGTGGCGAAAATGAGAATCCACAGTATTCTACGCATTCACGCGCATCAACAGGGTCTTTTTCCTTCGGCGTTCCATCAGGTGCATAAACTAGCATTTGAATTCCTTATATGAAAAGGGCGGCTGTTACACCGCCATTGTTTTAATCAACATTTGATTGATCTTTAATTATAGATAACCAGTGCTCGCATTCCTGAATGGCTCCGACAATCGCATTTCCATTAGCCTGAGCTTGGTTGAACCGCGCCTGCTCTTGTTCCAGATCCTTGCGCAATTCAACTAGCCGTGCTTTGATAGCTTCTTTATCCATGCTTTACCAATCCGCCACCACGCCACCGCTATCAGAAACATACAGCGGAATCATGTAGCTCACGTTTCCAATTCGAACGTGCAATCCCTTCTCACAAGTCGCAGCATTTGGGTCTGTGAACAACGTCGGGTCTTGAATTATAGGCGCGACTGTCGCAGCGTCGAAGTGAATCAACGCACGGGATATAGCTGCTGCTGTTTTGCGGATGCGCCAGATACTTCCGATTTGACCGCTGGCAACTTCGATGTCGTCGATTGAGGTTTCTTCGCCGCCTACGCTCGTGACATTCGCTTGGAAGCTCTTGAAGTTGACCGCAGCAACACCGCCAGATGTGAAAGTTGCGCCGTCAATGGTCGTTTTCATCCAGCGCGCAAATACGCCGACCGATGGTGCTGCCGCTGCTGAAAGGATTGTTGCACCCGTTGATACGAATGCGATGTCCTGTCCGCCGAACATACTTTGGCATGATGCTGTAGCATCCATATATGGAAACGAACCAGCACCCAAAACCTCAGCAACACCAGTTGTATGCAATTCACGATAATCTGTATAAACCTGCGCCGGGGTGTCTGCTACAGTCCCACTAAAACTAGTCCATCCAGATGTTCTGGTAGGATTAACACTAGCTCCGCGAATAGCGTTGCAATTGCTAGGAAGAGTAGAGCCTTCAAGGTTAATTGGATGGCTCAATGGTGTACCGCTTGACAGATCAATAGCATCTGCCGTAATCGTTTCAAATGCACTTGCGCGCTCACTTGCTGGGAGATTTACTTCATCTTCAAGAGCAGCAGAAACAGTCTTTTTTTCAATATGCTGGATATTGTCATTGACTGCTACAACAACGTCAATAGTATTAGCCATAATGCCTCCTTGAGAAATTGGGCGAACCGAAGCCCGCCCAATTATTTACTTTAGTCTTTCGCAATAAATGCCGCGAAATTGATTCCGGTTGCAATAGCACCAGCTACTTCAGTATAAATACGGACATAACGGTAAGTCGTGCCATTCTGTTCATTGCGGAACGGAACAACAAAGCGACCTATGCCAGTGTCAGCATCAGCAGGTGCAGTTGCATTTCCCATCTCGATTTCTGCCAAAGAGACAGAACCAGATGTCATTGCGGCAACATTTGAGCCTTCCAAACAGATGAGATAAATTTCATCAGTTGAAGCAACTTCAACAGCAGAAACGTCCAGAACCAAGTAACCATCCACCAAGCCTGCACCCAAATCGAGGATGGTAGATTCAGTAGTGGTAGTCGTTACAGCACCAGCGGCCTTTAGAGAAAGGGCGTTGTCATAAGTGAATTGCGAGTAGATATTAGCCATGTTAGCTTCTCCTATTAAGCGGTTACTGCGGCATCAGAGATGCTCCACAGACGGGTTGCGGCACGACCATTGAATACGCCGAAGCCATTGTACCATTCAACACGGGTACGATATACAGGCGCGGTTTGCAACTCACCCATATCACGAACATCAATCCCGCCATTCTGCAAGCCCAACACGCCATCATTGCCGAAACTCAAGACATAGATAGATGTTGCAGTATCAGTGCCAGAAGTAGCAGCCTCGCTGAACGGAAGAATCGCAGTTCCGGTATTGTCCAAGTCGATGGTCATAATCGGCAGACCGTTGTAATACTCGATTGGAGCACCAAACTCATCACGCTCAAATGTCAAGAAGCCACCGATAGACGAACTACGCGATGCTTGAGTGATACGACGCTTCATTGCCTTGCTCATCAACAGATGGGTAGGATTCAATGTCTGGTCAATCGCCTCATCCAGCTTATTCAGAGACAATGCAGTACCGTTAGCGGTAGTACCGGCTTGAATCTTCTGCGAACCAGTAATACGAGTTTGCAGACCATCAAACTCACGCGGGTCAGTTGCGGTATCACCCTTGACGAACTTGCGAGTCCATGCCAACGACAATGCGCGAATCTTCATCGCTTCGTGAACGGAACGCTGATTCATGCCCATCGTATCAATGATGAACTTGTCAACGTCCAAATCACCACCAGCGATAACCAGCGATTCAGTCAGAGGATTCAGAACACCAGTAGAAGGCGTATAGGATTCATTCACGCCACGGAAACCAACACCGGGCAGACTTTCTTCACGATTGTATTTCAGCGCATTACCAGCGATGCCTTCAAAAGGAAGATTTTGGAGAATTGCAGACGAACCTGCATACATTTCGATAATAGCCTGACGAACTGCGTCGCCAGTTTCCAGCTTTGCGGCTTCCACAAGGGTTAGTGCCATGATGATACTCCTTAAAAAGTTGAGATTTATTTTCCATACCACGGTCATCCCGACCTAGTAAGTTTCGTTACACAGCACTCCGTCCCGAAGTGTAATACGTTTCTACTATTTACGTCCTGCTGCTGCCGCCCTCGCCGCTGTCAATCGCTCGACAGGTGGCAAGTTTGAAAAATCCTTCCCACCAACTTTCTGCGGTTTTCCTGTTGCCGGACTACCAGAAGATGTTACCTTGAATAGCCACGGCTTTGTAGCGCGACATCCTTCAAGATACTCTTCCGGCGAATATGGGCTTTTACCATCCTTCCCGATAACAACCGAACCATCTTCGTTATACTGTACTGCGCGACCATTTTCATCAAGTGCGAAAATAGTACGTAGATGACCAAGCAACATTTCATCTACTGCGCCAGTCTGAATATCTGAAATCTTGTTTGCGGCAGATCGGAAGGCATCATCAAGAACCCTATCCTTATAGGTATTCGCCTTTGATTCTGCTGCTGCAATCTTGTCGCCTAATTCCTTCTTTTGACGCTCTTCTTCCAGTCGCCACTTTTCGGTGCGCTTCTGGAATACTTCATCAATCTTACCGTTGGCAATCAGTTGAGCTTCTTCGTCATTCTCAAACTTTGCCATAAATTCTTTTGTTTTCAGCGGGTCGATTCCGTCAAACTTCCTCAACGCTTCACGCGCTTCTTTTGCTGCCTGCCGTTCTTTCTCAAGCGCAGACTTCAATCCTTTAGTATCTTCAATTCCGTTTACATCCAGTTTGAATTTACCTTCACTTGCAACATACATATCCTTCAATGCTTCCGGTACTGAATCCAATGTGTCAACAATAAGTTCAAGAGCCATTTTATTTAACCATCCCAGTTAGTTATCACTTGATAACAAGTTCATTGTAAATAACAAATTAAAAATAGTCAAGTGAGCACTTACTACCATCATAATCAAAAGAATTAAGATATATATTTATTTCTTTATCAAATTCTATTCTTTTATCTTCAAGCGATTTTCTTATTCTATCCGCTTTCATTTTATCAGTTACTATAGGTCTTATTTTTTGCATTGCAATAGCTAGATTTTTTTTATGATCTTCTGATAATTTTCTTCCGATCATCGCTTTTGATCTTTTTTCTTTTCCTTCATCAGACATTTTTATGCCTAATGAGCTTTTTGCAGTAGGATTTAAGTTGTATCCATTTTTAACTGAATCATAAATATCAATAGCGCGCTGTTCATACATTAAAAGATTATTTGTATCGCAAATTATCAATCTAATAAATTCAAATGAATCCTCTCCATACTTATTCCACGCATGTTGTAATTTGTTATTACAATGTACATTGTGGCGCAATTTGCTTTTATGTTGCTTAAGTCTTATCTTAAATGACTTTGTGCTGCCAACATATAATTTGCCATTTATATTATTTCTTATAGCATAAATACCAGAAATCATATTCTATATATTATGTTAATATAACGTCGCAAGATTATGATACTAAAGAAAGAATGTCAAGTATATTTGACATAACACATATTTTAAGCTGCATATATGCTAACGATTATTGCGTTATTACTAGATAACGCTTGACACGATAATGCACATTTGCTATATTTAATTGCTGGTGAATGCGCAGACTGATGCGTAACATTGCAGGTAAATGGTCATAGCCTAACTTAAGAGGTTATCCTGACAGGAAATATGACATGCTGGATTAGTATCAGTACCAGCCACCAGTACCTAATAAAGGAATATATGACATCACTTGAACTAATCCAATTACGCCATCGCTTTAAGCTAACACAGAATGAGGCTGCCAAAGCACTAGGATGCTCTCCAAGGGCTATATCGAATTGGGAGATAGGCACTACATCAATACCTGATTCGATTGCGCTTGCTGCTAGTGCGTTTGCGTTTGGGTTGCCGCCGATGGGAGACAAGAAGTGTACTATTACACCATAAAACGGGAAAATAAAACGGATGTCTCCGTTTGTGTTCTTGATACTGATTATCCAGAATCAGATGAAAAGTATGATTTATGTGTTTGTCATTATACAAATATGATTTTCACAAGAAAAGATGGGATTGTAGTTGGTGGGGTTATTCCTCAAGCAAAAATTGCATATTTGTGCCACCCATTAGGTAGTGTTGCGCGTAAAGAATCAGTAAAACTATTTAATGAATACGAACAAAATTGCAACACTTGCAAATATCTTGAACGTATTAAATTCGACAAGAATGAATATAAAAGTGCATCTGGGTTGATGCCTGGAAAATGTTTAAGTCAAAACTCTAAACCATTATATAAACGTGAAGGTAATAGTATCTTATTTGCACCAGATGATTGTATGATTCAAGAGTGCTACGAATCAAGATAATTATTTCTTCTTCTTCGATTTGGCTTTCCTAGCTACACTCAATGCAATGGCGATTGATTGAACGGTACTTTTCCCGTGAGCCTTTTCAGTGCGTATATTGGCTGACACAGATCGTTTTGAGTAACCTTTGATAAGCGGCATAATTCATTCCTCCATTTCGTTAAACAACAATAACGTCATCAACATTTCCTCATCGTCATCAGATATTTCAATATTACCGTTTGTTGTCTGATTGATTGCATGATATTGCTCGCCATTAGCAGTAATTGCAGCTTGAGATACTGATTGCTGCTGTAATCCGATTACAGTTTCAATTATCAAGGATAATTGTCAATACTTCGGTAGCGGCGTTTGTTCGTAATCGCTAATCATAAGATTAAGCATCGCAAGCCCTCTTCATCTTGTTAATATCTAACATCATATATGGAAGAATAAAAAACCATCCTTTCCATCCCGGCGCGTCACATACGCGGAATCCGAGTTTATCCTCTTTTTTATCCCACTGTTGCAAATGAAATGATGCACACCATCTGCTTTTAATTGACGGTTTAATGTAAATCGAAAACGGAAACAATCGTGGATAAAAATGCTTTCTTAATTCAAAGTTAATCATTATGCGTTCCTAGTTGCCTGCATACTTCCGTCGGGCATCTTCTGAATTTTCGTCACAATAGCAGGTGGCGCAATTGGTTTTGGCATACCTGCTTCTATAAGCGACTGTTCATCTGAGTACGAAATATGCGGAGGATAAAATTCTGAACGCTGCAAATATGAGAATATAGCATCCTTTGAAATCATACCGCCTTGCATTGAACCGATTAGCGCGTTAATCATTTCAGGTGTCGGCGGCTCTTTGAAAAATTCTTTATTTAATTCAAATCGCACTGATTCAGAATCGTCTCCAGCCCATTCAGCAAATGTCTTTAGTGCTATCGTAATACCGATACTGACTGAAATAGAAAGCGCTGACAAAATTGAGTTTTCTCCAGCGCGATAAATAATTGCCGTTGTACTACTTTCCGCTTGCACTCGGTGCTGCTCTAGTAATTTTGAGCCAAGTGTAATCATCTGTGATTCAAGTCGGTTCAATATATTTTCAAGCGCAGCGAATCCAGATGTACCAACTTCAAGCAGTGTAGCCTTCGCAGCAGGATTTTCAGACACCAATCCTTTGCCCATTCCAAGATGGATTGATTCACCTTCTTTTAATGAGAATCCAGCGAATACCGGAGTTGGGATTCCTGACCAATGTGTACCATTCGCCAAATCCGAGTACATTTGAAAATGTGAGACGCAAAGGTCGGCCAAATCAATCATCATCGGTGTGTCAATTTCAGGGTCAACATTATCCGGCCCGATTATGAATAGCGGAATATAGCTCATCGGCTTGCCGTTCATTGTCGGATAATAACGCTCAAGCTCCACATCGGTAGCCTGCCGATTCTTTTCCTGAACCTCGAATATCCTGACGCGATAAATGTCATTCTCATCCATATCCAATACGCGATAACGAGTTACTACTGCATCCTCGAAATCATCAATCGGTATGTTGTGTTCTTCCTTGATTGTCGCCATTGAAAGCGCATATTTGTTATTGATTCTGCGCTGCTTCCAGTTGATAATCTGCTCGGCTTTGATTGTTGTTAGACTGGGACGGATATTCAGTGCTGTAGCGTCTGCAATAGTCATAGAATCGCTTGTTACTGGATAATTTACCAGCAATCCAATGCGACCAACTTTCAGACATTCTTCGGAAATTTCTTGCGCCAATACATTTAACGGGATTCCTGTCAACGTAATATCATCGAACATAGCAAGCGTATTAGGCGGTGCGTCAACCACTGCTGGCACACGCATGAGCATACCAATGAATCCAGATATTGTTCTATAGAGACTGTTGTACAGAACAGTCCTATTGAGTCTAGCTTGATATGCAGCAGGAGGTTCGTCTGTTAATGCTGGGAGATATTCTGTAGTCTTATCGCGGAGTGATTGAGTACCATTATAGACATCGCGCATACGAGTCCAAAATGGTAGCATCTCAACATAACTTGGATGCTGCGTTCTAACGCCCTTATTCTTCTGTGCTTGTGCCATGCGAATACCTCGCGTAACGAGTAATTTTCGCAAGGGTATCAGCATATTATAGAATATGCAAGTGTGTGCTTACAAACCAGTTATGGTAGCGAACTGCATGACGTGATTCTTTTGAAGTTCCATAAAGCACCTAGATAATGAGTCACACTGATCGTCGTGAGAGCAATTTGGGAACCCTTCAAGTTCCTTAATTAGTTCTTCATTCCATTTTGCGCGTAACATTTTTACATTGCCAGAATTCAATTGGCTCGCAAAGGGTTCCGCCCTTGTTACCTTATCGCCTGATTCTGGGCTTGACGATATTCTGAATCCTGATAGCTTTCGTGTAAGATGTTGCGCCATGAATTTTCCTGCTGCACCGGGATCCACGGGCAGTGATTGCAATACACTAAGTCCGTCGCGGGTTGCTGTTGCAAGCAATGTATTCTCAACCTCTTCAGGCATTCCACGAAAACGCACAATATCGCATATTGTATATCTACCTTCATAATCGACGTGCAATAGTGCGCCCACGCTGTAATCTGGGTCATTACCTTTCTTCTCGTCGTAGGCTGTACTTGCGAAGTCCCACGCACGCACAAAACGACCGCCAATCGGCATTACGTCAATATACGATACATTTTTAGTAGTAAACACTCCACCCTCTTTAGCGATGCGAGGCTGCCCCATCCAAATATTTAGATACTTATCATAATCCATTTCCTTCATCTTCTCAGCAAGCATGATGGATGATTCGTCGGCTAGATTATTGTCAATATAATTGACGTGGATAAGAGTTACGTCTGGGTCTGGTGTTAGAACGAATCTACGGTACACATAATCGTCAACATTACCTGTATTGAAGCCAATCCATATCTCTGCATCCTTGACACGGATAGTGGGGTCTAACTCATCGAACGTTTCTTCGGCAAGGTCAACTGCTTCCTCAATCCAGCATATCTTAGTACCTTCAAGAGATTTAATTTCTTTCATGTTGTGCTTCAATCCGCGAAACACAAAGTCAGTACCAGATTTTCTATGGCGGATTGCATTCACAAGCACATTGAACTCGCCATCAAGGTGCAAGTCTTTTATTCTATTCTCAAGAACAGATAACACTGAGTCTGCAATAGTGGATTGAATCTGTCGGCAGCAAAGTACGGTTTGTTTTTCTTCCATTGCACGGAGAATTGCGGCAAGTGCAAAAGTCCAGGACTTCGCAGCCGCGCGTCCGCCATATGCCACATAATACCGAGTCCGCTTATGCCCTCTATCGACGATACGATGCTCTGGAATGAGGTATCCATTCTCAGGATTGATTATCCTGCGCTTGCTATCGAATGCGCCTTCTATCTCTTTGCCGTTGACGATGATAATCGGTGCGCGATTTTTCTCGAACAAAGGAAGCCATAATGGCGAGGGAAGCTCTAATTCCATATTAAATCCAAATAAGGTGCATAACAGATACTCAGGTCGCTCAGTCGTTCGATATGTTCCCAACCGAATATCGGTCAACAGACCTCGATTTCTACCGTACACTTAAGTACGGCTATCCCGAACAAACGTCTTATGGGACGAACTGCCCTCAATGATACCTGTTATGCAAAACTGTTAAATTATCTACAATCCATTCCGCCATCAACTACAAAAACTATTAACATTACTCAATGAATTCAACTAGCTATTATTGACAGTTAATCCGCCATATCTCTAAATCTTCGGCAAAGTAACGCCAGTTTGACCTTGATACTTTCCGCCACGGTCTTTATACGAAGTCTCGCATACTTCATCAGCCCAGAAGAATAGGAATTGTGCGATACCTTCGTTGGCGTATATCTTCAATGGAAGCGTAGTTGTATTGGATATTTCAAGCGTTACTTGGCCAGTCCACTCTGGTTCCAATGGCGTAACATTTATAATTGCACCGCATCTTGCATACGTCGATTTACCCAAGCAAATAGTAAGCACATTACGCGGTATCTTAAAATACTCAACAGTCCGTGTAAGCGCAAATGAATTAGGCGGAATAATACAATAATCGCCTTTCACGTCAACGAAGCATTTTTCGTCAAAGTTCTTTGGGTCAACTATCGTACTGTTGATATTTGTGAATATCTTGAATTCGTCTGAGCAACGAGCATCATATCCATAGCTTGAAGTGCCATAAGATACGATTCGTTTCCCATCAATTTCTTTCACTTGGTTTGAGCTGAATGGTGAAATCATGTCGTGATTTTCTACCATCCTGCGAATCCAGCTATCAGACTTTATGCTCATTTTCTCTCTTTTCTATTTCGCAATCTAAATACCAACGTGCTTTACGCAAATCTTCAATTGCATTTCCTTTTAGGTCTGCCCTCCAAATATATTTCAGCGCATTACCTAAACAAAATCCCATGTGTTTCGTTATCTGGATTGTTTCGATTCCACTTGGATGGCTAGTATAATGCTTCGGATGATTTACGTTATCATTCGTTATCATCATAAATATCCACGTCAGTTACATTCTCAATCACTTTCTCTACTTGCTTAGGAGAGCTTAAAAAATTGAGAGTAAAAACTGGCCTACTATCAGCACTCAGCGTAACCTCTTGCGGAATAGACTTCTCGTTGAACTTCACCCTATCGCGTAATCCGGCAATCTTCATGGCATGTTCAGCCCTAGCCTTTGCGATACCAGCTTGTGCCGCAGTCAGTTCCTCGCCCTTATTAGCCGCGTCCTCAAGGTACTTGGCAGCATCATCAGCAAGTGCCATCGCGGACGCTTGCATGGCCGGTTCTAGCGCGTCTCTGTGGAACGCCATCCACTTGATTAGCTGCTCACGCGATAGTCCAAGCTTCTTGGATGTATCGTCAAGCGTTAAACCATTCACCAGATAATTCAGTATCGCACCCGCACCACCGATAGCTTCGATGCGTCTGGCAGAATCCTCGCTTGGCGCAATCAGGTTCTTGATATTCTCGACACGCAATACCTTCATCGTCTCGTCATCAAGGGCGACTATTTTGTTATCGTCAACGATGGTGATTCCTTTTGCTCTACTCATTGCAGCTTCGGCACATCTTTAGGTTGAACTTCGCAGCAACCGCAATCGCATTCATTATCATCCTCTGCCATTTCGTTGCAGATAGATTGCCACTGTGCCTTGTACATTGTCTTTAGTGTTGTCAATGCGCCAATGACTTCGCTATAGTTAGTTTCATCTGCATCAAACTTGTCGCCAATGAAGTCCATCAAACTGTCAAACAGGTCTTTGCTCATGTTGCCTCCTTTTGTTTATCAAGCCATTCACCAACCGCCCGACGGATTATTTCGCTGACAGGCATTCCAGTCGCAAGTTTCGCAGACTTTAATCTTGCGAGCAATTCAAGCGGGAAATAAAGGTTGATACGTTTCACTTGATACTCACCCACGATTCCGTGTGTTCTGTTCGCTCAATAGCATCCGACACGTTCACCGGCATTGAGAATGTGATACCGTGGTCGCGGTGCGTTATCCACATTGCTTGGCGTGGATTTTCATACGGGAAATTATTTGCATAGGCATATTCGTTATAGCCGCAAAGCGAGCCATTCACCATCAATCGCTGCAACTGAATCAACTGATGGAAGTGTCCGCCAATCATTGTGTCATACGCCATGTTAATCTGCATATTGCGGCTTCTTTTTTTATGATCGCCGCGTGTTAAAGGCCCCAATGCTCCAATCATTGAATCGCCTCCCCTGAATTGGTCAAGGTGAGTAAGCAAGTATCTATGCCCATAAATCCGGTAGTAAGCATCCGGCCCACTTGGGATAAAGAACGTAACGCGCCTATCGTTCTTGAAATGCTTTTCCAGCAGCACATAAGTTAGCCAATCAAGCGATGTATATGCCCTATCCTTTGCGCGTATCTTAATAGTTGTGCGCCCATGATTGCCCGTAACACACGGCACGAATACTTTGCCGAACTTATCAGCAAGCGTTTCTATGCACCATATAAGCGTTCCGAATAGGTCAACGACTGATGGTATCAATGGTATGTCATTAGTCTCTTTAAGCTCATCGTGGATGTCGCCTGATACCATATCGCCACCTAGCGCAACGACAATACCCGGATATTTCGGATTGACCATGTGATTATTCAGCAAATCGATTGCGCGATTTACAAGTTGCTTTGCGCGGTCTTGCGCTATTTCGATATTGTACTTATTTACACCACCGATTTGTGTCGGGTCAATCTTTTCACCCCAATGCCAATCTGAACAAAGCAATGTCGGTACGCCCGGCGATGATTTTGGCGGATTGGAATCAATCAACCAATTTGGGGGGGCTGACGATGTTTCCGACAATCCAAATATCTTCGACCTGATATATTTGTCTGTCAGTTCATCGCGCTTATAAGATGACAATTGCGCTTCCAATGTCGCAATTCTATGTTTTGTTGTATCTTCATTATTCTTTACTACAACACCGCTTGGCTTAAAACCGCGCCCTATTGCACGATCCAATCTATCATCAAACGTACTTCTTGGAATGCCAAGCATTTTTGCAGATTCAACTTTATTTTGACAAACAGAATAAGCATCTACTGCCGCTTGCAATTGTTCTTCAGTATTTAATGGCTGGCTCACGCGTGGCACCTCGGCTTAAAGAATTGGCAAGCAACATCTTCCATATCAACAGGAAGACCTCGTTTGAAATCAGGAACACCATCTTCCCATACAGGGGTTGGCGGCGATACCCAACAATGGTATTCTTTTGCGCCCTTAACCTTTCCATAGGAGCATACACCGCAACACTCACCGGGAAATTTTTGCTTAGGCAGTGCTGTAATCTTCGCCATATCAAGGCTCGTCACAACAAATTGTATTTGATACGTTCGATGGATATACGTCAATCGGCTTTCCGATTGCTTTGACATATCTCAAATCACTCTCACGTTTCCGTGATTCAATGAGCATTGCGCTCAATTGTTTTGGCGTATATTCTATGAATTGACCATTCTCTACTAACTTAAAACTCAATACGCCATCAATAACGTTTTCTTCAAACATATCACCTCCCTCCGAAAATATCTTTCAAAAAATCCGGCATTCCACTTGAATGAGATTTATTACGATTACGATTTTGATTAAGCATTGATTTGATTATGTCGTTACACGGCTTGCAATATACTGCCATGCCAGCGCGCACCTTCGCATCGCGCAATGTCGCCATGTATTTATCGCAATGTTCGCAATGGAGTTCGGTTGTCATTGGTGCAATATACATACATATACACATTCTGTCAATTACTTTGTAAATACTGTAATCGGATTACACTTTTTGTCAATAAATCTGTTCACGCTACCTGCTTTGTTCATTTTTGATGAACATTCCATAAATGTGCATGTTCGTTCCCAATTTGGGTATATCAGCCAAGTTTGCGCATGATGATTCGCATATAATTTAACCAATATTCCAAATTACCAGCAGATTTTAATAAATAATGGCAAATCGGAACTGTAATCGGATTACACCTTCAAATCCGTGAAAAGTTATACTTCCTTTCTAGGATAAATAGTATAACTCTATTCAAGAATCAGGAACTCACGATTACACTTGGTCACTTAGGATGGGACTATGTTAAACGTATTCTGTATTCAAGAATTAAGAATAGATGTAATCGGATTACAGAGTTTAGACTTTACTTTAAGAGTGTAATCGGATTACACTTTTCTCACTGTTTAGCGTTACCGTGAAAATAGTTGTTGACTTGGTTGGTGGAATGTGGATAATGACTACCTATCAGCCATTTGCGGGGCTAAATAAAGTGATGACCTAGTGTTATCAGGCATGTAGGGGAGAAATCCCGCCAACTTTATTTGGTACTGCAAACTACATGACCTGAAAGCACTAGGTCTTTTGTTTTGGCTGATGAAAAGTTACAAGCGATGTCAGACCTAAGTTTGCTGGCAACAAAGTCCAACTCAGAATGGAGCGCGCTCATAACAGGAATATCTGGACGCGGTAAGCAACCAGCGGATATTCCGGGCAGTGATACTGGGGGGATAAGGGGAGAGTAAATCGCACATCGCGTCGAGGTTAGCACGATGACCCGCAAGGCTGACGAAACATACCTAATGCTCAAGTGCCAGAAGGTTGTAAAGGGACTCCATTTCGCTAGGGATAGAGTCTCTACGCCCACAGACTCAGCACCAGAAGCTTAAAAGCGGTGATTGATAATATGACAGACGCAGAAAAGATAAAACGCAAACTTAGATTGGCACAAGAGCGCGATGATAAGAAAGCGATACACCAAGAAACGGTAGTTAAGCCAATGATGATGTGCTTAACCAATGATGAAGTAAAGTTGATAAAAGAACGTAGAAAATCAAATCCAGTTAAGAAAATAGCAAAGCCAGTAAAAAAGAAGCCGTGTTGCAAAAAGTGCGGATTGCCAATAGCGTTTAAGAAAGTGGGCGATAAGTGGCATCCTACCAATATTGATGGCACAGATCATTGGGACTTATGCAATGCAACCAGACGCGAAGGAAAGCCGTTTAATCCTGATACTGACACGCAATCATCTGGATTTATAACCGGAGAAAATTACATCGAAACTAACTGCGATTGCTTGGCGTGGGTTGGATGCGACAAATGTAGAATGGAGAATCATGCTTAAAACCTGCCAAACTTGCAAACAATCCAAGCCACTAGGAGAGTTCTTCAGCCCACCACAAGGCGCGGCAACATCTTGGCAAGGTACTAGCGCGAATTGCAAACAGTGCCACAAGGAAGCGAAAGTGCCGCATGGCTACGGAGCATACGGCAACAAATGGACTTGCCCAGACGATACTCCGTTTGGACGGGAAGTGTAATCGGATTACAGAGCAGGATTGAAGCAGGGTAGGAAAGATGCCGGAAAGACTGCGAAATTATAATTGAATGGAATTAAAATGATTGCATTATCTTATGGTGGCGGAACTAACTCAGCGGCTATGCTTGTTGGAATGAATGAATTGGGCATTAGGCCTGATCACATAACTTTTGCTGATACAGGAGCAGAAAAGCCGCACACATATAAACATATTGAAATAATTGATAAATGGTTAATTGAAATTGGGTTTCCTTCAATAACTGTTGTAAATCAATTAAAACGTGATGGGACATTAAATCAATTAGAACAATTATGCTTAGATAACAATATGCTTCCATCAATAGCTTATGGATACAAGAGTTGTTCATTGAAACATAAAGTAGCTCCACAAGATAAATTTTTCAATAATCTTGATGATGCAAAAGAAATTTGGAATACTGGCGAAAGTATAATTAAATATATTGGATATGACGCAGATGAACATCATCGCGTTAAATTTCATAAATCAGAAGATGGTAAGTATATCTATCAATATCCATTGATAGAATGGAATTGGGGTAGGGATGAATGTATAAACGCTATTATCAGAGCAGGACTTCCTTTACCGGGTAAATCTGCATGTTTTTTTTGCCCATCAAGTAAAAAACAAGAAATTTTACAGTTGAAAAAAGATTATCCTGAGTTGGCAGAAAGAGCAATTATAATGGAGAAAAATGCACATCTAACAAGTGTAAAAGGCCTTGGAAGAAATTTTGCATGGAGTGATTTATATCTTGCAGATGAAAACCAAGGAAAGCTATTTTGTGAAAGTAATATAGAAATTGATTGTGGGTGCTACGATGGATAAAAATAATGAGATATTAGAATTGGAATCATTATGTGAAATACTTTTTTCTGCATTATGCAGAGCACCACAATATCATAATGACCAATGTGATAATAATGCAAGAAAGCAAATAAGATTCGCAATAAATTTTGCAAGAAAAAGTAAATCCATGAAAAGAATAAAAGAACGTATTGTTGGTGTATAAATACAGCAAGCAAGCCAATTATCCACAAACTAGATTTTTTCAAATTTACAATTAGCGCAGGTCGATTAGCAAAATAACTAACACTTTTTCTATTTGTATGCTATAATGCTTGATATTTGGATTGATTGGAGAAGAGAAATGAGTGATACAGCAAAATGTGCAATTTGTGGTGAACCAATGCCGATAGGCGAGGAAATGTTCAAGTTCCACGGATATAGCGGAGATTGCCCAAAGCCGCCAGTACCGAAACAGCCAGTTAAGCAAAAAATACC